>VOFH01003272.1_pt1 | contig 38819 bp, 61 predicted proteins | sample 5384091 | NCBI WGS metagenome assembly VOFH01 (sample SAMN12384727, study PRJNA508395) | human gut metagenome | isolation source: healthy gut G | host: Homo sapiens
TGCCTCCATTGCTGCCTGGTCAAACAGGTAATCTGTTCCGTCCTGATATCTCCCATTAAAGGCCAAGGCTTGTCCTTTTCTGTGTGATGGAATTTAAAACCGCATTTCTCCTGAACCCTTTTAGATTTATCGTTCCCTCAAAATAGCCACACCAGATGTTTCTAACGCCCAACCTGTCAAAGCCATATTGAATCAAAGCCTCCGCCGCCTCTGAATCAGTCCTTGCCCCCCAAAAGGGTACGCCAATCCAGTAACCCAGTTCCACATCGTCGGATCCGATATCCAAATTACTATGTTCACTGGACATGAGACTGATGCTTCCAACTGCTTCTTGCATTTCTTTTAGAACAACCGCAAAAGAATTCTCCGCTGACAATACGCCTTTGATAATTTCTCTGCTGTTATCCACGCTGGTATGAACCGGCCATCCAGCAATAGGTCCGACATTTGGGTCTTTCGCATATTTGTATAGGCTCTCTGCATCACATTCTTCCCAAGGACGCAAAATCAGCCGCTTCGTCTCTAATATCATGTTTCATCCTCCAATTCCTTCGTTTTCCTTATCTGCCCTGTGTTCTTTACAGAACGGCCTCACTGATTAGAAGTTTACCATACCTTTCAAGGAAAGTCATGGACCCTTTATAAGAAACTAAATATTTTAGGTCAAATATAACAGAACTGCGAAAGCACAAACACATCGTAGACGACGATGAACTTATTATCTTTCAACCGAACGAAAAAGCCGCCCTGCAAGCAGGACAGCTTTTTAAGATATAGGAAGTTGCGCTGTAAGCAAATCTGTATACCTCAAAGAACGTACCTTTCAAAGTGTGTCCATTTACGGGCGGCATGAGCGTCTAGGAACCTTTGATCCCGTCATTAACTCGTTTTATATATAGATTATTGAATGTCTGCAGGTGTTTGTTTCTGCTTTACATTATGCTTTGATAAAAATTGATAAATGGCAGCATGCCAATCAGACAACCAACGATAGCGGGCAAAATCCAGCCTACCCCAAGATCAAAGAACGGCAATTTGGCAACCAAATCTCCCATAGACCCTGTGGAAATTCCTGCGGTCTTCAAGCCGTCAAAAACGCCGATCACAAAGGCAAAGAGCATCCCTAAAGCATAAGCTTCGTGTTTACGACCAATGAATTTTTAGCAAATGAAAGCAGTACCAATGTAATTGCTGGCGGATATACCATCACTAAAGCCGGTAAGGTGAACGTAATCATCGTCGTCAGCCCAACGTTAGAAATAGCAAAACTGAATACGCACACGCTGGTCAAAATCGCTCTGTAAGACAGCTTGGGAAATATTTCGTGAAAATAGTCCGAAAAAGAGGTAGCCAAGCCAATTGACGTAGTCAGGCAGGCTAGTAAAACTGCCAGACCGAGTACGGCGTTGCCGCCTGTTCCAAGAAGCCTGTACACCACAGAAGCCAAAATCTGACCTCCATTTCCATACACGCCGTCTTCCATGGAAGTCTGTGCCCCTGACAAAACCCAGCGCAAGATATACCACGCCCAAGCCAATTCCGCGAGAATTCCCGCCATCAAAGTGTATCTCACGATGCTCTTTGACTCAGTAACGCCCATATCCCGGATGGCATTGATGACGACAATAGCAAATGCCAAAGCAGCCAGCCCATCTAAAGCGAGATAACCTTCGACCATACCTTTAAAGAACGGCATCTCAGCATATTCGCCTTTCGGCGCGCCGATTTGGCCCACCGGATTGATTACGCTGACAATAAAGATAACCGCAATAGAAATCAATAGAATCGGCGTCAGAACTTTCCCCACAATATCTACAATTCGGCTGGGATTCAGACATAAAATAAAGGTAATGCCGAAAACAATGCTGTAAAGACAACGGATGAAACAATGTCGGCCCCTTCTCCCAGAAAAGGAATCGCTGCAATTTCATAAGATACCGTTCCTGTCCTCGGCAGAGCAAACAGCGGCCCAATCAGAAGATAGATGGTCATACCTACGAATATGGAAAACTTTGGGCCGACCAAGCTGGCTAAATCGTCAAGCTTGGTTCCCACCAAAACAATAGCGGCAATTCCCAGTATTGACAGGCCTGCATCTGTAACCACAAACCCCAGCGTCCCCTGAAAGAAATTTTCACCGCCCAGATAACCCAGCATCGGCGGAAAAATCATATTTCCCGCACCAAAAAACATGGCAAACAGCATTAAAGATATTGAAATAATCTTTCCTGTGCCTAACTTCTCATGATTCAATTTTTCCCTCTCCTTTGATTGTCCTATTCTAACAGAATACGACACGATAAAAATACGCAGATGTCTTAACATTCTGCGTATTTATCCTTCTAATTATTCAGCATCTTCTGCAGGTTCTTCAGAAACAGTTTCATCTGCTGTGTCTAAAGTTTCTTTGATGCTCAGGCTGATTCTCTTTCTCTCTCTATCGATTTCTAAAATCTTGGCCTGGGCTTCCTGGCCGATTGAAAGTTCATCAGCAATGTTAGTCACTCTCTTGTGAGCAACTTCTGAGATGTGGACAAGTCCGTCTAAGCCCGGCTCAAGTTCAACGAATGCACCGTATTCCTTGATCTGAACAACTTTTCCACTTACAACCTGTCCGACCTCGTACTTTTCGTCGATGACAGACCATGGTTCTGGAATTGTCTGTTTCAGGCCCAATGAAATCTTGCCTTTTTCTTCGTTCATAGAAAGAATCTTAACCTTTACAGTATCTCCAATCTGAAGAACTTCCTGAGGATGTTTCAGTTTACCCCATGAAATCTCTGAGATATGTAACAGTCCGTCGATTCCGCCAAGATCAACAAAAGCACCGTAATCTGTGAATCTCATTACTGTACCTTCTACGATATCATCTACGTGAAGGCCTTCCCAGATTGCAGCAATCTTCTTCTGCTTTTCTTCGTTGAGAACGATTTTGTGTGAGAATACAGCTCTACCTCTCTTCTGGTCAACTCTAGTCACCTTGACATCCAGAGTCTGTCCCATAAATTCGTCAGCGTTTTCTACAAACTTATCTGACAGCTGTGATAGAGGAATAAAGCCAGTAACTTCTTTATAAGCTGCAATAACGCCGCCGTTAACCTGCTTGACAACTTTTACAGTTATGATCGTTTTATTTTCAAGAGCTTCATTAATTTCATTCCAATGCTCATTTATTTCTAGCTTTTTCTTTGAAAGTAAGATTCCACCGTCTCCGTCATCAGTCTTGATAACCTTTGCCTGGATCTCATCGCCCTCTTTAAATAAATCAGTCAGTTTCTGTCCTTCCTCTAAAGTAATTTCTTCCACAGGAAGAATTCCGTCCTTTGCAACCCATGTTTACGATGACTTCTCTGTCAGTTACTTGATGTACTTTACCGTCAACGATTTCGCCAGTGCGAGGTAGTCTTAAAGACGCGTCGATTTCATCCATGAAATCTTCCATTGAATTTTTTCGTTAGTGATCATTTCACTCATGTTAGCAATAACCTCCTTAATTACGCATTCAGGTGTTGAGGCACCTGCTGCAACTCCTATTTTATTACATTTTCGCAATTGTTTCAATGGTAAATCTTTAATATTTTCAATAAAAAGGAATTATTGCAGTTTTTTTGGAAATTTCGTACAATTTCCTCGTATTCGAGCTGTTTTTCCGCCGACGATGACCATGGCCTCTACTTTTTTTTGATAGCTGTTCACAGGATTCTTGACGTTCCTTTGTCGCATTGCAGATCGTATTGTTGATTTCCATCTCCATATTCTTCGATTTGACAACCTGAATTATCTCATCCAGCAGCTCCTTTTTATGGTAGTCTGGCAGACAAGAAAAAGATTTTCTCCCATGATCGCGTCTGCTTCTTCTTTGGAGTTAACGATTAAGGCAGTATTATCACACCATCCGTTAATGCCTGTCACTTCGGGATGCGCCCGATCACCGACGATCACTATTTTCTTCCCCTGCTTATGGGCTTCATAAACTAGCTGATGAATTTTATTGACAAAAGGACAGGTCGCATCGACCACTTCAAGACCTCTTTTGGCTGCATCATCAAAAAGCGTTTCGTCTCGCCGTGGGATCTGACGATGACCACATCACCCCTATGGGCCTGCTCTGGCTCATAGATGATACCAACCCCTGCGATGCTAAATGATCGATGACAAATTGGTTGTGGATCAAAGGACCACAGGTATAAATTTTTTATCCTTGTTGTTGTATATCTGCTGTTCTGTCTTTTCAATTGCTTGTTTGACCCCAAAGCAAAATCCTGAATTCTCTGCTCTAATGATTTCTGCCATACTTTTCCTCTAGACTTTCTAAGAATTTTTTAAATGAACCTTCCGATCCATTGGCTGTCGGTTCGTAATATTTTACTTTTCTTGGTACAGGTTGTCCGGCAGGTATTGCTGCTGCACATATCCGCCATAAGCGTGGGGATACTTGTAGTCTCTGCCGAGGCCCATCTCCTTTGCCCCTTTGTAATGGGAGTCTTTGAGATGATCCGGCACGTCATCGATTTTTCTTGACCTAAGATCTTCTTTTCGCCTTTTGATAAGCCATAAAAGCCGCGTTTGACTTCGGCGCTGATGCCAGAAGAATCACTGCCTGGGCCAGGTTTATAGAAGCTTCCGGATAACCAACCATCAAAGCAGCTTGCACGCAGGGAAGTGACAATAGAAATTGCAGACGGATAAGCCATACCGATATCTTCACTAGCCATGACCATCAGCCGGCGCCCCAGCATCTGTATGTCTGCACCGCCATCTACCAACCTGGCGAAATAGTGAATCGCAGCATCCGGATCACTGCCGCGGACTGATTTTGCAGGGCGGACAATAGATTATAACGATCGTCGCCCTTGTCATAGAAACCAATTTTTTCGCTGCATGGCTTCTGCAACCATCTCTTTCGTCATGGTCTCTGTCAAATCCAGATTGTCGACGATAAAACCCAGAGTATCCAGTGAAACTCTGCCATCGCCGCCTGCCAGGTTGGCCAAAAATATCAAAGCCTCTTCATCGTACTGGATATGTAGATTGCCAAAGCCTTTTTCTGTGTCGTTCAGTGCACGAAGCAGCATCTTCTTAATATTGCCGTTGTCCAGCCGTTTAAATTCATAGATATTTCTTACCCGGCTGAGGATCGCGTTATTGATAGAAAAATATGGATTCTCCGTGGTGCTGCCGATGAATTTAATTACCCCTTCTTCCAGTGCCTTGAGGAGAGAGTCCTGCTGCAGCTTGTTCCATCTGTGAAACTCGTCGATATACACATAGGTCGTCCTGCTTTCTAAACCATAAAATCGCATTTTGGCACTTTCAAGCAATTCTTTCAGTTCCTTTGTTCCCGTCGTCGATGCATTGATTTCTGTAAAACTGCTGTCCATCTCTTTGGCGATGATTCTGGCCAAAGTCGTCTTTCCCGTACCCGATGGTCCGAAGAAAATAGCTGAATCAAAAGTTTTGTTTTTTATTGCATTATAAAGCAATGATCCTTTATACATAAAATGTTCTTGTCCGACAAAATCTTCCAGATTATCTGGCCTCATCCTCGTTGATAATGGTATCATGGGTGTTCCTCTTTCTCATTTAATCACGGTTATGAATACATCTGACACCTCACTAGAGTCTGTGTTTTTCAGTTTTTCTACTGCTTCGTCTTTGGTGCTCACGATGGGACTGATAACCTTGTACTTTCCGTCGATTTCTTTAATCTTAGAATCAATGCCTTCATCCTCTAACTTAGACACCAGCTCTTCTGCCTTTGCTTCTGTGCTGAATAGACCAAACTGAAGAGCATAACCCTTTGTCTTCACTATCAGAACTGTCGCTGTCATCGTCTTCATTATCTTTAGCATTGTCCTTTTTTCGTCCTGCTGCGCCTGAGACGTTTTCTTAGACTCGTCCTTATCCGCTGTATCTTCATCGTCCGTCGAATCACCGCTTCGGTCGAGTACTGCCGTCAATTTTGACGGAGATCCAGTTTCAGAACTTCCGTATCGTACCCGAGAAGTGGAGCGATGACAAATCGAGCTGTCAAGTATCCGCATATTACCGCTATAATCATTATACCAATAATACCTAAGAATTTCATCCCAGAATTTCTTCTCTGGTTCCTGTACCTTCTGATTCTTCTTCTATTCACTTCGATGCCTCCAAAATTCTTTTATTATAACATGAATAATCCTTTGAGAATTTAATCTCTCGTCATGATTCAATGATTCCTACCTTGCGGCGAACGCCGATAGATTAGGGAATCATTATACCTTGACGATTCCTTTGAGAATTCAATCCCTCGTCATGATTCAATGATTCCTACCTTGCGGCTGACGCCGATAGATTAGGGAATCATTACAGCATATGCGCCAAAGAAAAAGTAGACATCTTCTCAAAAAAGTTATAATGAAACCGTATTAATTTAATCAGTCGAGTTCCCTATTTATGAATATCGATTTCCATTACTTTAATATAAATATTCATAGGAGGAAGCACGATGGAAGACAAGACTTTAATCTGTCAGGACTGTGGATGTGAATTCACTTTCACTGTGGGCGAACAGGAATTTTACAAAGAAAAAAGGCTTCGATAATGAGCCGAAAAGATGCAAAGTTTGCAGAGACAAGAAAAAAGCTGAAAAAGAAATTTTAGATAAGTTTAACTAAAAGACTGCTTCTTCCGAAACAGTCTTTTTGATGTTCATTTCACCCCGCAGAGGTAAACCTCCTTGCGCAGCTTCTCTAAGTGATGAATCACAGCTTTGCTGCCAAAGGTGTCCTTTCGGATAAAGGCTATTGCATCGTCCAGGTATTCCTTACCCTCTTCATGGGCAGTTTCTTTCAATTCTTCCAAAAGAAACGCGATTTTATCCGCCATCGAAATGTCCTGCTTTTCTGGTATGAAGACTAACTTGGCCTGATGCAGCCCTTTTTTGTACGAGGATACGATCCCTATTGATTTCGTATTCATTGGGAAAGATATAGTGGCGCTGTGCATCGTCTATGCCCAAAAGAAGCGACAATACGATACTCAAAATATCTTCTGTATCAATTTCCTTGAGACTGGACAGTTTACAGCAGCCCTCCGTCTGATAACTGGCTATGACATTCTCCTCCGTTTTGATGAATGCCGCAGGTAAGAAGAGCTTGCAAGTCTTGAGGGTCAACATATCCATAATGTAGTTCTCTAGTTTGTGATTCTCATATATTATCTCAATGTTTGCAGTCATTTCAGACACCTCCGCACTTATAACAAGGGGTATACCCTTTCTTCTCTGCTTCCTCTTTTCAATCTCAATATAATACTTATCTATCGTTCTGCAGCCTGAAAGATGATAAACCTCCCCGCTCGCACGAAAGCAGAATACGGGGCTGCCAACCAGGGCATCTTTTGCTTCGCACAATTTACACGGGGGTATATTCTTTCTTCGTATCTTGTGATAAATATACCATTTGACAGTTAGACTTTACATAGGTGCAGCTTCGATTATGATACCGTTTTCCCACTCAGGGAAGATATATACAATATGGGATTCCTTTTTTCTTCCTCGAACTCCTTCTTCTCTGCAGGCGCTTCTTTCTGCAAATGTCCGCTAAATGCTCTGGCTGTTATCTTTCCGTTATACGTAACAGAACTAAACAATCCTAAAGGGATTTTTCTCTTGAAAGTTCACATGGAAGTCCAAGGATATCAAATGATCAATGCCCTTTTGCCGTATAGAGATAACGATAAAAACTAGTCTGATACGTGTTGAGATTCTGATTTTCTTTATAAATTCTATGCTTGACGGCAGCTGGTAATGCGGCCGGATTCTTGCGAAAGGCAGTTTTAATACATTCCAGATGCGTTTCATCCGCTACGGCGTAATTTACATTTTCGCAAGTAGCGATGATAGGTATGATGGACATCAGCATAACCACAGCCATGATAAAAATTGGAATTACGATGACGGATTCCACAATATAACTGCCCTTTTTAGTATTCTTTAACCACAACATGTTCTACTCCGTTTACTTTCATGAGAAAGCGCAGGCCGCCGCTGTATTCCTTCAGGGAAAAAAGTACGGTAATACAGGTACTTCATGTTAATCTGTATCAAATCCATAATCCGCAAAAGACGAACCCGCTCATCCACAGCATAGGTAAAGAGGCTGAGAAAATCTTCGTAGGTCTGGCCTTGATCCACTCCCGTATATACGTATTTATCACTGGTATTAGCAACGACAGAATCAAGATCTATTGCCCAGGTGGCTTCACTTTTCATCAAAGGTACTTTGTGAAGATCAACTAATAGTTTATAGTCGTTAATGCTCTCGGCTAATGCCCATGCCGCCAGCAGCGCTTTTGAGTTGCAATCGCTGCCGGACCCGGCGTCAGAAGCTGAGCCGCTGCCATAGCTTCTGCGCTTTTTCTTTGGGTCTTTGTTAAGATAGACAAAGTTAAGGGCCTCCCTCACTGCAATGATTTTATTTCTTATTGATCTGGCGTTAGCGGCATCAGACGACTTTCCACAGATGATATACTCAATTTCATTCTGGAAAAAGGTCTTCCCTAAATCTTTAGAATTTGACTGCTCTTTTAAAATATGCAAAGATGTATTGTTTTTCAAAGAGTTCGTCTCCTGTTTTTTTCATAACGTCTGCAAAGGAATCAGCATTTTTCAGCATGTCTGTTATTTTACTTACTGAAATGCTCTTCGATGAGCCGGACGAAGGCAAGTTCGACAAAATCAGTTGATTGCGAATCGTCCCTGGTTCCAATTCTCCGGCAGACTCTATTTCTTTTGACGGCTTTATAAACTTCTCGGTAGCCGCTATGATTCCCGCTTTGATAATTTGCTTTTTCATCACATCTGCATTGGCAAGGGAATATTCGTATAAGCTGGAGGAAACGCCTTCGTAGTTCTGTATTTTTCTCTTCAAAAAGATTCCTTTGCATAGAAATCCAGTTTTTATTGACATCCGATGGTAATCCATAAAATCCAAAAGATGTTATAGCGTTTCTGTAAATTCAAATCATACTCTGCCAGTATGGAATTCCCCCAGACACTAGCAAGGGCATCTGTGGAACCATTGACTGCTATTTTTTAGAAACATCTATAAAGATGAAGATCATGGAGACCAGTGTCACAAAGAAAATCATGACAAAAACTGTGACAGATCCCTTCTTTTCCTTTCGATATCTATTCCCTTGCTCATCGCATCATTTCTCCTGCCCGAATCGATGTTCTGTTTCGTTGATCATATAAATCTGCCCGCAAGTTTCTTACTCATGACCATGCTGACGACGCCGCCTATCTCCGATGAGGTTTCTTCTGTTTTATTTTATTTCGAAAATAAGCCTTGCTGTACATCGCATCTTGTATCAACTGTTTGTGCAGACCACTTGAACGTGAAGGCAGGAAAAATAGTAAACGATCAATAATATCAGGCTCAAAATGGTCAAAATTAAAATCGGCAGCACCATTGCCGCTTCGACGATTTCATCACCTCGCTTATTCATCTCTCACATTGAGTCCTTTAAAAGGTATTATCGACAAACTCTGTGATCTCAGTTTTAAAAATCAGTCCTAGAGCCACTGCAAGTGCAATTAAGATAGCCACTTGACTAATTCCATCCTTTTTACTTTTCAGCATTTCTATCCCTCCTATCTACATCTCCATTATGGGCGGCGCGTAATGTAATTAATATTAAAACTAAAAGCAATAAAGCCAGTGGAAAAGTCAGTTTTGTTTCGGCAATGCGACCCTTTTCCTCTGCAATTTTTTTTTCTCTGGGTCCATAGAATATCACTCTCAGATTCCAGTTTTTTCTGTCAAATTTACCCTTTATACTGATTGTCGGTAATGATACTGTAATTCTCGTGAATTTTTTGATTGCAAGCCGCTTTCCGTAATCATCCAATACTGCGACAAGGCTGTTGCCTGCCAGGGTTGATTTTTCTTAATCTCTGCAATCATCTCTGTAAAAAAGTCTTTTTCGTCTTGTCGCCTTTCATACCCCTCTGCAATTCGTCCAAAAGCGTCATAAAAATGAGTCCGCTGTTTAGAAGGAGCAGCAGTTGGTTATTAAAGCCAGGCAAAGATTTGCGGACGACCTCCGCTTTACGTTTCTCCAGGCTGTGTTTTTTCTGCAGGCTGTCTTTGTAAAGCAAAAACATGATTAGTGGAAAAGCAGGCATGCTGCAAAGGAAGGTCTGTTCCTTTCTCTGTACCAAAGGATGTGCGTTCCATCCTCAAGACGGCTGGGAAGTCTGACTCTCTCCTCACCGCTCTGTTCGAGTTCACTGGCAAGAGATTTAATTTGTGCCATAAGCTGTTCTTCCTCACCATGCTCTCTGCCTTCCTGCTGGCGGCTTTTCCTTTGCCGGAAAGAGAGAGTATCAAGTTTTGCTCTGTTTGCAGGCTGCCGCGGACGGCTTTCACTTTCACGGGTACAGACAGAACTTCATCGGCATCTTCTCTAGCAATGGCTACAATCCGCCCATTTTCATCCGTGATATAACTGCCAGATCTGCTGAAAAAGCTGGCAATCTGTAGCACTGTTATCAGCAATACTGCTGCCAGAACGAGCAAGGTCGTTTTTCTATTATCTCTGCAAAATTTCAGAAATCTCTCCATTTCGCTTTTATTTCAGACTTCAATGCTAGTAATCCTTTCTATCATAAAAATAGGCGATAACGATTGCTGCAAGGGCCAGACTCATGAGAATTCTGCCTGCAGCGGTAGAGTACATGACCTGCAGATAGTCGGGAGACATGATTTGCAGGAAGAGAATGATTGCCACCGGCATAATGGTAATAATTCTTCCCTCATACTTTTTCTGCATAACCATGGCCTTAATTTCTCTTTCAATATTTATTTTTTCACCTATTACGGTTGCGGCTTTGTTGACTGCCGAAAACCAGATTTCCGCCGGTCTCTCGGCAAGCTCTGAAAACTCTGTAAAATCCTCCACATCTTCCAATGCGGCCCTTCTGGCAAAGTCCTCTATGACTGCAAGATCACTCGCCAGTCTCTTTCATTTTTCGGATCATATCCTTTACTTCACCAAGAAGTTCACTGTCGCCGCCGTAAATATCCCGCAGACTTTCTTCTGCTTCTTCAAGCGCCTCCGCCATATGCCTGCCTGTAGCTAAAGACGCTGATAAACTGTACAGCAAATCTCTGAACTGGAGCAGAAGTGCAGTTTTCGTCTTTCTGCCAAATAGTCGCAATACATCTTTTTCCGCTCTGTAATAGATCAGCGGATACAGCAGTAGGGAATAAAGGATGCGTAAAACACATAGCTGGCTCCCAGCACTGCACAGAAAAGTATGACAGAAAATCGCAGCCGTTCCTTTCTCGAAGGCCTATAGACGCTATAATCTGCAATCATCATCCATTCCCTTCAGAAGCAGTTTTCCTCTGCTGCGAATCCTGTTGCCTGTACTGACTAGCTCCATATCACTGTCCAGCGCAAATAACGGATTTAGAACATACTTTCCATTTTCAAAATCCAGCAGTTCTTGCACCTCGATAACTCTTCGATTGCCATTTTCCAAGCGGCCTAAATGTACCATGATATCGATTCCTTCCACAATCTGGGCTCTGATAGCGTCCATGGGAATTTGGGCTGACATCAAATACATCGCCTCCAGACGTCTGAGCATACCGGCTACAGAATTTCCGTGGCCAGTCGACATACTTCCATCGTGGCCAGTATTCATCGCCTGCAGCATATCGGCTACTTCTCGGCCTCTGACTTCTCCAACGATGATTCGGTCAGGCCGCATCCGCAGGCTGGTCTTAATCAGCATATCCATCGAAATCTGCCCCTGTCCCATAGTATTCGCATTGTGGCATTCCATCTGAACCAGATTTTCAATCCTTTAGTTGCAGTGGCTCCGTAGAGTCTTCAATGACGATGACCCTTTCTTCCTGGGAATATAGTCAGACAACGCATTGAGAAAAGTTGTCTTTCCAGAGGACGTACCTCCACTGACAAAAATATTATAACCGCATTCCACGAGAGTTTTGAGGAAATCAGCACACTCACGAGTCAGAGTACCGTGTCCCACCATTTCATCGATGGTAATCCGATCTTTAGAAAATTTTCTTATAGTCAGAACAGGTCCGTCCACAGCAACGTTTTTGTAGACTGCATTGACACGAGAACCGTCTGCCAGTCTTGCATCGAGTATCGGATTCATTTCATTGATTTCCCTATGTACGCCGGCAGCAATATTTCTGATAATTTCTTCCAACTCCTCTGTGGAGTCAAAGCAGTCAAAGACAAAGCCGATTCCATCGCTATCCTCAAAGAAAAAGTGATCCTTTCCGTTAACCATGATTTCATTAATAGATTCGTCATTGATATAAGGTTCCAGCATCCCCAGTTTGCTTCTAGTCTTAGCATACACCTTTTGATCAGTTCCTCATACTCCTGCAGTTCCAGGTCATAGTCGTCGTCTAAGACTGTGTCTTCAATTAATTCCATGGCCTCAAGGGTCTGCAGATTATCGTTCAACGCTAGGATTTTATCTTTCACACATTGAATCTGCTCTTCTAATATCTCTTTATTTGTCTGTAACACTTTAAATATCCTCCGCAATTCTTTTTCGCTATGGCTGCAATTTCAACGCCATAATTCCTCGACAAGTCAACGTTTAGTACCCCTTCTTTTTGGTCTAGCTGAACAGCTTCCGGGTCTTTAGAAATCCATATTTCTTCATCAGATTCTTGGCGCCAATCGTCTCCAGCAAAATTCTCTATGACTAAAAGCTTCGATCCGTCTGCTTTTTTCCTTATTGCCTGGGAAATGTTTTCATAATAAGCTGCAGGTTCATGATTCTGCCAGCGATGAACAAATATGACTAGATTTGAATTTTCTAAGACGGTCTTATTCTCCCTGCTAAGATGGCTGCCTATGTCAAGCAGAAGATAATCGTACTGCCCAGCCCATCCACTTTTTTAAAAGTTGTGACATCAAGGCAGGTTTGATATCGTTAAAATAAGCGTTCATCACGCCGGTGTTTATGTAATCGAATTCCTCTTCCTTCGTGATAAAGCTCTCTAAGGAAAATCTTTTCCGGTATCGATATAATAGAGCATTTTTCAGCAGACTGGTACTGCCATCACTTTTGAGATATTTCTTCGAATCATCTATGGGACAGAGATTCAGATAAAGAATCCGACTGCCATAGGTGCGATACAGCATCTTTGCTGCAGAAATGCATATCATTGTGGTCCCGCTCCCGCCGGCGTCAGAGGCAAAAGTCAGCAAGCGGCATTTACTTGTCCCTCTGTATTCCAGAACTCGACCTGTCATTTTAAAAATAAATAAAAAGCAGGTCATCTATCAAAGTCCGGCTTTCCTCATATTGGAAAAGCCGATAGGGAGTGGCGTCTCGCTGTTTCAGTTCCTGATTCTGCACTAGCTGTACAACTTTCGGATTGTCACTTTCCTAGACGACAGAATCAGATCCAGTTCTTCTTTTGAATCCATATTGTTGATAAGAACAAAATGGATCGTCCTGCTTTCCTGGCAAGTCCAATTGCCAAGGCTCTGGCAAAGACTCTGTCGTCGTGATAAATGCCTACTTTAATTATTTCCATATTCTTCCTCCTTTCTCTGAGGATAGAATATCATTTTTGTAAAAATATGTCAACCATTTTTTTCTATTTTTTTAGTTTTTTGCTAGTTCTTTCAACTTTGCCAATGCGTCATTCAGCCCGCCAATTTCGTTGACTAGTCCCATTTTCACTGCATCTGGTCCGAAGAGAACGGTACCCACATCGTTAGACATGTTTCCAGTCTGGTTCATCTTTGCTTCTACGTCCTCTTTGACAGCGTTGGAATGCTCCACGATAAAATCTACTACACGCTCCTGTGTCCTTCTCATATACTCGAATGTTGCGTCTGCCGTAATCAATGTTCCGCTGGTTCTGATCGGATGCATGGTCATAGTCGCAGTCTTTGCAACAAAAGAATAATTTGAGGATACTGCCAACGGAATGCCGATGCTATGACCGCCTCCAATGACCAGTGTCACTGTCGGTTTGGAGAGAGATGCAATCAGCTCCGCTAAAGCCAGTCCTGCTTCTACGTCACCGCCTACGGTATTTAGAATCAGCAGCAGCCCTTTGATTTCTGGGTTCTCCTCTACTGCAACCAGCTGAGGGATCAGGTGCTCATACTTTGTCGTCTTGTTGTCGGTAGGAAGCGCCGTATGTCCCTCAATACTCCCTATGATATTGATATACTGGAAATCACTTTTAAAAGTACTGCCGGTTGACAACAGACCTAATTCTTTAATCAAATCTACAGATTCTGTATCTTTTTCTTCGCCTGTATTCTTTTTTTTTTTCTTCACTCATATCTTTCGCCCTTTCATCGTAAAATTTAAGTATATTATTTGCAAAGGATGTGTGATTTATGCTGTTAAGCGAAATTGGCGATAAAGAAGTCATCGATTTGACGAAAGGAAGCCGCCACGGATCATTTTGGGACGCAGAAATGCTCATTCCCGATCGGCGGTACAGTCCGCGAACGCATCAGCGTAGGAGCCATAGGGCTCGTGATTTGGTGAAACTCCAAAACCGACAGTATAGTCTGGATGGGTTTTATGAAAGAGGAATGTGATGCTTTAAATCCAGTGTTTTTCACTTTATCATCCATCAGACGCCCTATGTGGTCATGAAATATGCCATGACTATGGATGGCAAAATTGCCACCGTTACGGGAGCATCAAAATGGATTACTGGTGAAAAAGCGCGGGAAAATGTGCATAGAGACCGGCATCACTATGCGGCCATCATGGCGGGCAAAGGGACAATCATCAAAGACGATCCCCTGCTGACCTGCAGAATGAACGGCGGTAAACACCCCATCCGCATTATCTGCGACAGCCAACTGACAATCCCTATTACTGCCAAAGGTTGTCACTACCACCGCAGAAAGCTGCCACCATCATCGCTACTTCCTGCAGGGATAAGGACAGACAGCAGCCCTACATTGACCAGGGCTGCCGTATCTTAGAAATCCCCCTATCAGCAGATAACCACCTCTCCCTGCCCCATCTGATGAAAGACTTAGCTGCGGACGGCATCGACAGTATTCTGCTGGAAGGCGGCGGGGCCTTAAACTGGTCCGCTTTAGAGGCTGGTATCGTAAACAAAGTACAGACCTATATCGCTCCGAAGATTTTCGGCGGCGAAACGGCCAAGACACCCGTAGCGGGAGTGGGTGTTGCCCTTCCCAGCCAGGCATATCAGCTAGGCAATCCAAAATTCACTGCAATGGGCGACGACATTCTGATAGAAAGCGAGGTATTGCCATGTTCACAGGAATGATAGAAGAAATCGGCACCATAAGCGCCGTCAATAAAAACTGCCGCGGTACTCAGTATTCAATGTCAAAAAAATATTGGAGGACATCCGTCTGGGAGACAGCATCGCCGTCAATGGCGTCTGCCTGACCGTCTCCTCCTTTGATGAAGCCGGTTTCACTGCTGATGTGATGCATGAAACCTTGAACCGGTCCTCTCTCGGTTGTTTAAAGCCGGGCAGTCACGTAAATCTGGAGCGGGCAATGGCTGTCTGCGGCAGATTTGGCGGACATATTGTCAGCGGTCATATCGATGGAACGGGAAAAATCACCAGCCTAAAGAGAGATGCCAATGCAATCTGGTATACGATAACATGTGAAAAACAGCTCCTGCGCTATATTATTGAGAAAGGCTCCATCGCCATTGATGGAATCAGCCTTACGGTAGCCAAGGTCACAAGGGAGACTTTCAGTGTTTCCATTATCCCCCATACTCTGACAGAGACCATCTTGTCAGAAAAAAAGCAGGCGATACGATCAATTTGGAAAATGACTGCATTGGAAAGTACGTGGAGCGCTTTATGCAGTTTGGAAAGAATGCACAAGAAGAGAGCAAAATTACGGAAAATTTTTTAATAGAAAACGGATTTTAATAGGAGGTAACTATGAAGGATTTTAAATTCAATACCATCGAAGAGGCTTTAGAGGATCTGCGTCAGGGAAAAATCATCCTCTGCACAGACGACCCAGACAGAGAAAACGAGGGCGATTTCATCTGCAGCGCAGAGGCCGCCACCACAGAAAACGTAAACTTTATGGCCAAATATGGCAAAGGACTGATCTGCATGCCTATGGGCGAAGCAATCTGCCGCAAGCTTCAGCTTCCACAGATGGTTGAAGAAAACACCGACAATCACAGCACTGCCTTTACGGTCTCCATCGACCATGTAGAAACGACTACCGGCATTTCTGCTGAAGAAAGAGGTTTTACTGCCAGAAAATGTGTCGATAAAGACGCAAAACCAGAAGACTTCAGGCGGCCTGGTCACATGTTTCCGCTACTTTCAAAGAAAAACGGCGTTTTGGAACGAAATGGCCATACTGAAGCAACGGTTGACCTGATGAGGCTTTCCGGCCTGGAGGAGTGCGGTCTCTGCTGTGAAATCATGAGAGATGACGGTACCATGATGCGCACGCCGGAACTGAAAGAACTGGCCGCCAGACACGATCTCAAATTTATCACCATCAAAGACCTGCAGGAATACAGAAAAAAACACGATCAACTGGTCGAATGTGTTGCCGTCACCAAGCTGCCGACAAAATTCGGAAGCTTTGTCGCTCACGGTTATGTGAACAAGCTCAATGGAGAACACCATATCGCCCTGGTCAAAGGCGACATCACAGACGGAGAGGATCTGCTCTGTCGAGTACACTCCGAGTGCCTGACCGGAGACGCTTTCGGTTCTACTAAATGTGACTGCGGACAACAGCTCTCCGCCGCTTTGACGCAGATTGAGAAGGAAGGCAGAGGCCTTCTGCTCTACCTGCGTCAGGAAGGCAGAGGCATCGGCCTGATCAACAAGCTGAAGGCTTATGAACTGCAAGATCAAGGAATGGACACTTTAGAAGCCAACCTGGCGCTGGGTTTTGCCGGCGATCTGCGGGAATACTACATCGGCGCTCAGATATTAAAAGATCTGGGTGCGAAGACACTGCGTCTGCTGACCAACAATCCGCAGAAGATTTACGAACTGAAGGAATTCGGCATGGAGATTACCCATCGTGTACCGATTGAAATGCCGGCTACAACCCATGATCTCTTCTACCTGAAGACAAAACAAGAGAAAATGGGCCATATTCTAAATTATTAACAGATGCCGGACGTCCCGGCGAAGGAGGTTTTTCAATGAAAGTATATGAAGGAAAATTAGTATCAAAAGAAATAAAGGTGGGCATCGTCTGTGCCAGATTCAACGAATTTATCGTATCAAGCTGCTTGGCGGCGCTTTTAGACGGACTAAAACGCCACGATGTCCACGAGGACCAGATTGAGGTAGCTTGGTGTCCCGGCGCATTTGAAATACCACTCATTGCACAGAAGATGGTAAATAGCGGGAAATATGACGCCGTCATCTGCCTGGGCGCCGTCATTAGAGGAAATACGTCTCACTACGACTTCGTATGCTCCGAAGTATCAAAGGGCATCGCATCGGTCTCATTGCACGCTGATATGCCCGTCATGTTCGGAATCCTCACTACTGACAACATCGAGCAAGCCATCGAGCGTGCTGGTACGAAAGCCGGAAATAAGGGTTACGACTGCGCAGTAGGCGCCATCGAAATGGTGAACCTGATCAACGAAATCGAGAGTTGATCTTCTCTTTAGAGAAGATGACAAGGAAGAAGATAATCCTGCTCGTCGATCAGTTCAACTTCTTTACAAGAACATATAATACCGCCGCTGCCTCTGATGACAGACTTTTCGTCAAAGAGTGAAAACTTCTTTGTCAAATCTCTCCAAGGGGCCGCGGCTTTATCGATTTCAAAAGGATGAAGTTTTCTTCCCGCAACGACGACAACATCAATTTCCCGGCAATTGCAGTCTCGCAAAAACGCAGCTTTATGCCGTCACTTCGGTTTGCGAAATTCTTTACAAGTTCCATGATGACAAAATTCTCAAAATAGGCTGCGCTTTCTGATCCATACATCAGTTCTTCCGGCGTCTTCAATTAGAAATATAGGAACAGAGCCCCGTATCAGTAAAATACAGCTTAGGCCTACCGATCAGAGCGGTATTTCATCATTCTCATACGGTTCCAACAGATATATGACCCCTATATCAATCAAAAGCTGCAGCCATTTGGTAGCTGTCGGACAGGAAACGCCTGACGCTTGTGCCAGCCGCCTCACAGAAAGAACCTTACAGATGTTTTACGGCGCAGGCAGAGAGAAAATCGCTGAATTCCGTAAGGTGTTTGACCTTTTTACTCTGCTGCACCTGATACATCAGCCCTTCGTAAAAGTAATGCCAAAAACGTTTTGTTTTATTTTTCTGTGAGATATCGATCATATCTGGCAGGCCACCCGCCAAATGTGACGAAACGTCTCTGCAGAATTTTTCTTCGGCGCCAATCGTTCTCTAACCTTCATTTCGTCATAAGAAAAGTGGAGTGGCGCCTCCAAGGCAAGGTTCTTCTTCTCTCTCATTGACAAGCCATACATTTCTAAAACGACAACGCTGCTGCCCAGTATGTCCTTAGCGTCTTTTATAAAAAGCTGCCTTGGGCGGACAAGCCAGCCAGAACAATCCCGACTCTTCACTCTGCTCGCAAATTTCTTTCATTTTATGTAGAATTGACGGTGCAAAATGTATTTCGTTGATGATAACGGGCGGTCTGAAAATCTCGAAGAACAGATCGGGTTCAGTATCCGCCAAAGTCCGCGGATGCAGATCATCAAGGGATACATAAGTGCGATTTTGACCTTGGGACAAGTGTTTCATCATGGTGGTCTTTCCAATCTGTTCCGCTCCCACCACTAAAACGACTTTGTATGTTCTATTCGCCTCAAGGAAACTCTGTTCAATACTCCTGGTGATATATTCCATAGCTCCTCCTTTCCATCTCTCTTCCAAAAGACCTTGTACCAGATATTTTATCCGGTACAAGGTCTTTCATGGTCTGTGTGTTGTAATATTATAAAGCGCGTCTATAAATTTCTAATACTTCATTACCTGTCAATGGGATGTATGTATCAGTAAACAATCCGTCCAGCTTATCCGCCATTTTCGACAGATTCTCTTCTCCGATGCCCACGTCAGCCAAAGTTCTTGGAAGTCCTAATTGCGCAAAGAAGGCTCTGGTCCGGTCAATGGATTCCTCTGCGATCTGCCGCGGTTCTCTTTCTGCGTCGATTCCCCATACGTTGATACCAAATTCGACGAATTTGTCTATGGTCGCCTCCGACAATACATATTCCATCCATACCGGAGTCAAAATGGCAAGTCCGACGCCATGGGTAATATCGTAAAATGCACTGAGTTCGTGTTCCATAGGATGAACACACCACTGCACATCACTGCCATACGACAGAAGTCCGTTGATCGCCAGGCTGGAGGCCCACATCAAATTAGCTCTCGCGTCATAATCCTCTGGATTTTCCATAGCCGCAGGTCCATATTTAATACAAGTCTTCAGCACGGCCTCACATTCTGGCCTGCAGAAAAGCGTCTTTCTCTCTAGTAAAATACACTTCAAAGACATGGCTCATGATATCCGCTGTACCGGCCGCAGTTTGTTTCTGCGATACGCTGTAAGTAAACTTAGGGTCGAGGATTGAAAACGCCGGTTTAATCAATTCACTGGCTGTATCCAGCTTATCGTTTTTATCCATATCGGATATCACTGCAAATCCATCCATTTCAGATCCAGTCGCAGCCAAAGTAAGAATGGTGACAATTGGCAATGCGTCTTTTATTTTGCTGCCGTCTAAGACCAGGTCCCAAGGATCCCCGTCATATTTTGCTGCCGCTGCAATCATCTTCGCACAGTCGATGGTGCTGCCGCCTCCAATTGCCAAAACAGCATCTATTTCTTTCTCCTTACATAACTTCGCGCCCAGAGCGACGGTTTCGATCCGAGGATTGGGATCAACACCTGACAGCTCAAAAAAAGCTGACACCGCTCTCTCTCAAAACTGCCGCAGCCTTATCATAGATACCGTTGCCTTTGATACTTCCTCCGCCGTAAACCATAAGAACTTTAGTCCCAAACTGGGATATTTTTGAAAGCTTCTTAATCTGTCCTTTGCCAAAATAAACTTTCGTCGGGATCGAATAATTAAAGTTCTGCATATTGTCCTCCTCGATTAAATCAGCTGCAGTTCCGTCAGCTCTTTTAGAATTTCTTTCATTTCATCAGCTCGTTTTGTCTTTGCCGTAGTCGTCTTGATTGTAGGCTTATCAGACAAGTAATATTTCTTAACCATTTTATAAGCTGGCATACCGGCATTGATCTCTGCCATATCCTGATCAAATAACGCCTGCAGCTGTTCAAAGGTCATATCGTTTTCTGACAGATAGCTCTGATCGTAGACGACTTTTGCCCACAAGACGTAGTCGTTGGCCTTTTCTCTGGTAAAGACCATGCTCTCCTCTACATAAGGAAGCACGTTAATCAAGTTTTCAATTTCTTCCGGAAAGACATTTTTCCGTTCTTCATGACGATGACATTTTCTTTCTTCCACAGATAAATAGATAGCCCTCTTCATCAAAATAGGCCAAATCTCCTGTATAGAGCCAGCCATCCTTGATGACCTCGTCAGTCGCTTCCTGGTTGTCATAATAACCCAGCATCACATTGTCGCCGCGAACAATCAGTTCGCCGATGCCTTCTTCATTGGGTTCGAGAATCCTGCCCTCCACATTGGGCATCAGTTTTCCCGTTGAGCCAGGTTTGAGATAACGGTAAGTTTCGCTGGAAATGGTCGGTGAGGTTTCTGTCAATCCATAACCTTGAACGGTCAGGATGCCGAAGTCATTAAGCCCTTTTGAAACGACAGGGTCCAGGGCTGCTGCACCATTGATGATGAAGCGCATTCTGCCGCCCAATTGATCGATAATCGGTTTGAACATCCTTCTCCTAAGATTGATCCCCACCTTTTCGCTAGTCTGACAGACTTTCAGAGCAAACTGAATCTTACTTTCCATCCCTTGGGATTCGATGGCTTTGTTGATCTTCTTGTACATACTTTCCAAAAGAAGAGGTACACTCATGATAACCGATACGCCATATTCTTTCATGTTCATGGTGATGTACTTAAGTCCGTCGCTGAAGCAGTTTTTCATGCCCTGAGACAGGAAGGTCAAAAGACCTGACATTCCATAGCAGTGATGCAGGGCAGAATCATCATATTGACATCGTCGGGAAAAACAATTCTTCACAGTTCATGCCGTAGTTACAGCTCATGAAGTTTCTGTGCGAAAGCATGACCGCTTTGGACTGCTGGGTAGTTCCCGATGTGAACAGCAGAAATCCCAGAGCATCCGGATCGATTTCCGCATCCAGATATCTTCTATCGCCATTCTCAACCAGCTTCTGGCCCATATCGATCAGGTTCATCATGTTCTCACCTTCTTGAGACGCAAAGTCCATGGCAATCAGAAGTGAAAGGTTTGTCGTCTGGTCTTTGTAAATCTGTTCAATCACTTTCGATTGTTTTTTATCGTAGAAGATAACTTCTGCGTTACTCCTATTGAGGCAGCTTTCCAGTTCCTCTTTCTGCAGCCCTTTATCCAGAGGCACGACAACACCTACGCCGCAGCCTGCAGTAAAGTATGAAAGACACCAGTGATAACTGTTTTCACCGATCACGGCGATTCGTTTATCCTGGTAACCCTTTTCTATCAACGCCGTACCGAGATACTCCATGGTTTCAAACATGTTGGCATAGGTGGTATTGATATAGTTTACTTCTTTTGTCCCTTTATCTTTGATCTTGGTGACAAAGGCAACCTTGTCCGGATACTTTTCTGCGGAAGTTCGAAGCAGCTCACGCAGATCACGGAACTCATAAAATTTCTTTTCTAACTTATAATCTTTCATTGATTCAACCTCTGTGATATAAATTTACCCTTTCTTTCCATATTAATAGAGTACCATTTCCCAGGTGTGCTGTCAATTTTATGCGGTAAATCATAGGTCTTCTTTGATAACAATTCCCAGAAGTTTGGCAAGTTCCGCCGCCTGATAAACGTTAACCAAGGCCCCCTTCAGCTCATTGCCTTCCGTTGAAACGCTGATTCCTTCGAGGATACAAGTAGTAAAATCCAGATCTTTTAAGGGCGTCTTAAAAATTCCGTATTGATAAACTGTGATTGATCCAGCTTCATCTGCTTCAGAGAACAGGTTGCAAAAAGCATCGGACAAATCACTTTCCTTCACCTCACAATTGTTTAATTTGGACGAAGTAAAATTCACGTATTTCAGATTACATTCTGTAAATTCTGTATTGGAAATACTGCTTTTCGCTAAAATCAGCACCTTTCATCTGGCAATTGCTGAACTTGCACTGATTCAGCCAGCTATGAGAAAAAATTACAGCTGGGAAAGGTGCAGCCTTCAAAATACACATTTTTAAAGGTGCAGTTGTAGAGGGACACAGCAGTGAACATACAGTGATCGAAAAGACATTCTCAAAGGTCAACTGCCCTAAGTCCCCCTCTTCCATGACATGGCCTTCTACTTTCAAATCGATGAGATCCATCTCCTCTTCTCTGCTATACCTTACGAAATTCTTGAAATCAACAGCCAGCTCCAATTCTGCTGGTAGATTTACACGTTTGATTCTAAATCCAGTCATTCTCTTCTCCTTAATCATCAAAGGTAATAAAACACCAGGCCCATTTCTCAGATCTGGTGTCTTTTTGATTTTAATCTTTCATATATGCAGTGATATCGTAGCAGGATATCAAGTATGCATCTTCCTTCTCCCATTGAAACGGTTCGATATGTACTCTTGTCCACACTTCATATTTCGGATTATAGACTTCCTTTACTTCCTCGTGGAGCAGCGGACAGCTAACACATGGCAAAGTCCTGCCGAAGAATGCCTCGTAGCAGAACATGCCTGGTTTAGCACTTGCATCCAGCTTTTCGTCTTTTTGATTCAAATATAATATTTTATAGGTGTTCTTATCTATCACATAGATGTATGCGTCCTGCATGTCCAAGATATTTCGCAGCTGGCTTACTATCCGATGATCTCTTTCCTGGGCTTGTTTCTTTTGCAAAAAAAAGTGGACAGCATCTGTGAAATTCTCGATAAGGTTCCCACCTCTTCCTTGGTCCAAAGCCTGGTTCCTGTACACTCATCAAAGCCAATAAAGCCGACAAAGCTGCTGTTCTCCATCATTGCACACTGTAAAGTGGAACAAATATGCTGACGCTCAAATAAAGCGATCTGTGCAGGCGAAGTCAGCTTGCTGATGTCCCGGCAATAAAAGACGGCATCTTCTTTAAACAAGTCTGCATAGGAATCCAAATCTTCATATGACACATGCTGCAGCATCTCTTTTTTCTGGCAAAATGCCTTCGCTGCACCATTCATAAGTATTATCACAGTACTTTCCATCGTCCGTGTTCTCGAAGATATAGGCCCGGCTCACATCAAATCGTTTTCCGATAATCTCTAACAGCAGTCTGATGGCTTCATCCGTATCTTCAGTATCGTATAAAATTTGAAACACGTAGTTGACTAAATCTTCAGGTCCCGTCTCTGACACTCTCACGTCAGAGTCAATTGCCGCGCCCAGGCTGGAATTATGTATGTTGAGGAATCTTTCTCTGCCGTTTTTTCATACATCGTGTAACAGTTCTTGCCACGATTTTTGCATCGTATAGAGCCTGGTCCGCGGAGCCGTACAGCGATTGAAAATCAATGCCGTCCCACGGATACATGGCGATGCCGATACTGCAAGTGACGGCAACACTCTGTTTGTCCTTTTCAAAAGATGATGAAAAATATCAAGCAGCTGCTGGGCCTTTACCTTGGCCGCCTCTGCGGAGGAAATATTCTTGATAAAATTGTAAATTCATCTCCTCCGATTCTGCCGACAACGTCACTTTTGCGAACGATTTTTTTCATTCCTGCTGCAATCTCTGACAACACAGCGTCACCAAAAAGGTGGCCACCCTTATCATTGACTAGTTTAAAATTATCTGTGTCGATCATAAACAGCGCGCTGTATTCATCTGGTTTCTGTTCCAGGTAATTCTTAATCTGTTTCTGCGTTTCCGCCCGATTATAAAGACCTGTCAGAGCATCTCTTTCCGCACGCCTGCGCAGATTTTCAATCATTCGTTTCTCTTCATCAATATCTTGAATGACGCCGATTACTTTGTTCAGACATCCCCATTCATCAAATTGGTTGGAAATACGGAAGCGGCACCACAGATAGTCCCTTCTTTTGCCGGATGCGAAGCTCTGTTGTCGAGATACGGATTTCTGCTTTGTATCTCCAGTGACAATTTCTCCACTTTCGGCAGATCATCCGGATGAAGGTAAGGCAACTGATAACAATCACTGAGCTTATAAATGCCCAGTTCATAGCCGAATTTTTTCTTTCCAATGTGAGGAGCAAAGGACTTTGTCAGTAGTAATGTCCCATTCAAATAAAATATCGGAAGTCTGTTCCATGATCACACGATGACGGTCCAAAGTCAGTTCTAATGCTTCACGCGTGTTTTCAATCTCCGTCGTTTCGAGCATGATGCCTATAATCGTCTCCTGGTTTTCCGCATCTTTGACGATTCTGCAATGATCCAAAATCCATTTGTAATTGCCATCTTTACATAGAATACGATAATTTGAGGTACATTTGGAGCAGTTGGACAGCCTCTCCTCCAGCTTCATAATTACATCCTCTCTTTCATAGGGATGTATCATCTCAAGGAGTCGGTTTTGAAACCGCATGGCAATCTCTTCACAAGAAAAACCCACCAAATCCAGAAATTCCTCATTGGTGTCTATCATAGTAAAATACTGATCGTTTAGACAATGATAGACACTGCCCGGTATATTCTTAAAAAATCGTTTTTGCTTTTCAGCGGTATTGGTTTGTAATCCATTGCGGCCTCCTGCATAACGAATCGCTCCATTATGTTATGCTCATTCCAACCCTTTCAAGCTGAAATGGCAAGGGAGATTTCATGGAGATTTCGTATGTCATCAAAACTAAAATAACTTCTATTTACAGTTTATTATAATATTTTCGCTTAAATATACAATAATGTTAATAATATATCGGAGCTGCAGTGAAAGGAATTCGCATCATGAATGATAAAGATAAGGCATTTGAACTAAATTATGAAGCAATAGGACGTAGAATTAGAACTGCACGTAAAGAAGAAAAATTAACCCAAGAAAATCTGGCCGAGAAGATGGATATTTCTGTTGCTCATGTCAGTGGAATGGAAAACGGAAACACTGGAATAGGCATTCAAACCCTTGTTAAAGCGTCCAATGTTTTACACGTCTCTGTCGACTGGCTTCTCCATGACAATCTTGATGAATACACAATTAATTTTGAAACAGAAATCAGAAATATTCTCAGCGGGTGCAGCGAAGATCAGAAAAAAGCACTATTAGTACTTTTGAAAAACAATCGAAAAGCGCTAGATGAATTAGCAGAGAAAAGAATAGTACCAACACATAGGGGGGCAGTCTTCTGATAAAAGGAGATTGCCCACGTTATTTTTTTGCTATTGGACAAATGGACACCTATGGGATATAATTTTTAAATACGAAAAAATGTCGATTTATTGATAATTTTAGGAGGAACAAATGAAAAAAATAACAACGGTTTTCTAATTATAGTTTTGACTTTAGCCTTGACGGCCTGCAGTTCTGGAGGAGAAGGCAGTGAAACAGAAGAAACAGCAAAATCCTTTCCTATGACAGTGACCGACTACTTGGGAACAGAAATGGAATTTACTGAAGCACCACAGAGAATTGCTTCTCTATCGCCAAGCTGCACAGAAATCCTCTTCGCCCTGGGCCTTGGCGACCAGGTTGTTGAGTTTCCAACTGGTGCACTTATCCGAAAGCGGCACAGAGCATTGAAAAAATCGGGGACACCAACAGCGGAAATGTGGAGAAGATCATTGAGCTCGAAGCCGATGTCGTCTTTGTATCCGGACAGACTGCGGCAGACTCCGTATCCGCTCTCAACGAAGCCGGAATTAACGTCTATTCTATCGGAGCTAAGGATTTGGACGGCATTTACAAAGGCATCACGGATGTAGGACAGATTACAGGCACCAGCGAAAAGGCAGCGGAAATCGTAGACGGCATGAAAAAAGAAGCAGAAGAGATAAAAACAGAATTTGCCAAATATGATACAAACAGTGTCTTCATCGATCTGGGAGACTTATACTCCAGCAGCAAAGAAGATTATCTGGGCAATAGTTTAAATCTGATCAATGCAAAGAACATCGCGCTGAACTTTGACTACAGTTCTCCGCAGCTTTCTGCCGAAAAAATCATTGAAGAAAATCCACAGGTTTATCTCTGCTTCTCATCAGAGAAAGAATTTGTAAAACCGGACGGATTCGACCAGATCGATGCCTTTAAGAATAAAGAAGTGTATTTCATCCCTTACGAAGACCCTACCATGGACAAGATCACCAGAAATGGTCCGAGATTTTTAGAAGGTCTGAAAGCGCTGGGCGAACTGATTCATACAGGAAAGTTGGACGATTAATATGAAAAAAAGATGGATTGCTGCAGTCATTTTCTCTTTGCTGTGTGTAGCAGCAGTAATCTTAGTATGTACTTTTTTGGTGCAGCAGATATCACGATCAAAGATACCCTCATCGTATTGACAAATAAGATGACGGGACTGTTGGAAACGGAAGCAGACGCCTTGGGAGCGAAGAATACAATTATATGGGATCTGCGCTTTCCGAGAAGTCTGCTGGCCTTTCTCGTAGGAGGGGCACTCGCTCTGTGCGGCGGTGTATACCAGGCAATTTTTAAGAATCCTATGGCTGATCTTTTGTGCTGGGGATTTCCTCCGGCGCTGCCTTTGGCGCTACCATCGGTATCATTTTAGCCATACCCGCCAGCTTCCTGGGACTGAATACAATTTCTTTTTTCGCCTTTGGCGGAGCCATTTTGGCAATCTTCTTCGTCTACAATATCGCCAAAGTCGGAAAGCAGGCCAATACCACTTCCCTGCTGCTCTGCGGCATTGTTGTGAATCAACTGCTGACAGCAGTGATTTCTTTTGCCATGCTGCTATCTGCCAATCAGATGAAAAAAAAAATATATTTCTGGACCTTAGGAAGCTTTTTCCTCAAAAGGTTGGGATCACGTATTCAATGTGCTCCCCTATATCATAATCGGGCTGATCGTCATCTTCCTCTTCGCCAAGGAACTGGATATCATCGTACTGGGTGATGAGACTGCCATACGTTTTGGCATCGACGTGGAAAAAAACAAGAGGATTCTTTTCATCGTAACATCCCTGGTCATGGCTGCCTGTGTTTCTGTAAGCGGAATCATCGGCTTCTGTAGGGTTGGTTTCTCCCCACATTGTACGTCTAGTCTGGGGACCAGCCTACAAAAAAATTGCTGCCTATGTCTTTTTTTCTTCTGGGTGGAATTGTCCTCTGTATCTGTGATACCATATCCAGAAGCATTATCGCCTCTGAAATACCAGTAGGCATCGTCACGGCCATCATCGGTGCGCCTTTCTTCATTTATCTGCTGAGAGCAAAGAATACAGAGGTGCTTTAATTATGGAAGAAATATTAAGATTTGAAAATGTTACCATCGGTTATAATGAGAAAGACATCATCAAAGACTTTTCCTGCACTGTAAATCGGGGAGAGTTCGTATCTCTCATCGGGCCCAACGGCTCCGGCAAATCCACTTTGATTCATGCCATTACCGGCATTGTTGGAATCAGAAAAGGGAAAATCTACATAAACGGGAAAGATAACGAGAAATTATCAGCGAAGGAGCGAGCACAGATTACTGCCGTAGTCCCTCAGACTTTTCAGGCAAGCTTCGCTTTCAAAGCCAAAGAAATCGTCGCCATGGGCAGACATCCCTTTCTTAAGAGGATGCAGTCCGAAACGGAAGAAGATTACAAGCTGATCGACCAGGCCCTGGAGCAGACGGGGAACCCTTCATCTGAGAGAGCGAAAAATCACTCAGCTCTCAGGAGGAGAACGGCAGCGAATTATTATTTCAGCCGCTTTAGCACAGCAGCCGCAGCTTTTAATCGTGGATGAGCCAACCAACCACCTGGATATTCAATATACCCTGGAGGTCATGCAACTGATGCAGAAGTTAAACCGGGAGCAAGGCATCACCATTTTCGCAGTCCTTCATGATATCAATATGGCTGCCCGTTTTTCTGACAGAATTCTCGTTTTAAATGAGGGACAGAAAGCCAGAGACGGCAGAGTCAGTGAGGTCATCCGCGAAGAGGTGCTGAAACCGGTCTACAAGATCGACCTGGTCGTGCGGGAAAACCCACTGACAGGCGCCGCTGAAATCGTGCCCCTGCGCAGCAACAAGAGCGCACAGCGCAAGAGCAACGGAAAAAGGGTCCACATCATCTGCGGCGGCGGCAGCGGCAGTTATATCATCGAAGCCTTCCACAACAAAGGTTATGAAGTCAGCTGCGGCGTGCTGAATGTTGGCGACAGTGATTATGAACTCTGCAGATCCCTGGGTATCAAGACCATCACAGAAAAACCCTACTGCGAGATCAGTGGCGAAGCATTCGATGAGAACCTGCTGGCAATAGAGTCTGCCGATTTGGTAGTTCTGACCGATGTCGATATCGGCAGAAGCAATCTAAAAAATATAGAAATTTTAGAACATCTCTCATCGCAGAATCTGTATATCGTGAGAGAAAACGCTTCAGATTATACAGGCGGTATCGGAGACAAGATCATCAACTCACTTCTCGCCGAAAAAAAAGGCGATTTCTCTGACTAAAAAAGAGTTAATAGAAATTCTAAATAAATACTGAGATAGGTAACAGCCATTCAGGAATACAAAAAGCGGATGAAGTGTCGGTCACACTCACCCGCTTTTTCTCTTTGAAAGATGTATCAGTTTCCATTGCCAGGCGGCAGAGTCTGCATGAGGGCAAAGAAATGCTCCAGTTCGCCGGTACTAAAATACGCATACCAGGCTTCCAGGGTGTTTGCTTCAAAACGCCTAAACGCTCGATAATTTGTTTTGTCCACAGCAGACCGCCGGTGCTGCTGGCAGTAAGCAGGTTGTCGTCTGCTACTGATGGCTCATCTACATAAAAGTTCTGTCCTTGATAACCAGGTGAGACCATTTCAAGGAATCCTGGCCCGTTGCTGGTATGGGGTCGCTGATCTAATAGCCCAAGACCCTCGAGGGCAGCGGTGGATCCACAGATTGCGCACACGGTAGCGCCTGAAGAGTGAAACTCGTCTGCCTTTTTGATGATAGCGCCGTGTCTTTGATCGTTCCATGTATTTGCGCCCGGGTAAGAGTAATAGGTTTGTTTCACTGACGACAATATCTTCAATTAAGCAGTCCGGTACGATTGTCATCCGCCCATTGTCTTGATCGGCTCTTTTGAGTCGCTGACCGTTTTGAGCGATACACGCCGGTGCACCTTCTTTAAAAATCGACCAGATTATAGAGAATGATTACTTCTATAATATTCTCTTCAGTTTTAGAAACAAATGTGAGTGTTTAGAGCCGTAAATAAGGCCTATCCGTCTGTTATCATAGGCGCCATTTGCTTTCATGATCTTGTGCCAGCCCAGAATGTTTCCAATGGGGTTGGTCATATTAAGCAGCAGCGCCATCGGCTTAGAGATCGTATAAGGTTTGGCAAAATCTCTGACGTAAGTTTCGTCAAAAAAACCGCGTTCTTCATACAGCGCGCCGAATTCTGCAAATTTCTTTTCTAATTTACCGAATTTCTCCGGTATGATGGCAAGTCCTGCACATTCCCCCTTTACAACAGTTCCTAAATACCCATACTGCAGACGAGAAGCAAACCGTTTAAAAAAGCGGCCTGCGATTTCACTTTCTGCACTTTCCGGATACCCCGACTGAATGATAAAACCGAGAGACTGCCCTTCTGACCCTTTCGGTAAGGCATACAGAAAATCTAAGGTTCTGGCGGGAATCAAATGAATGTAGTTAGGCGTGAAAAAGATGATCCGTTCAAACTGACTGACATATTGAAGCAGCTCCCATCGGTCTTCCTTATAGACTGATCGAATTTCACAGGGTTCTTTCATACCGCTGGCAAAAAAGCCTTTGCTAAAAAGTAACTGCCAGAACTCTGCACGTTTCCCTTGGGTGAGCCATTTAATAAAATCGTCTTCATAATGAGGCCTCCTGAAACTGAGAGACATGTCCGATGCAGATCTCCTTTGAGTGGAATTGTTCAATTACTTTGTGTATGTAATCGTGTAAAATATGTGCATCCGCTTCTTCTTCAAATTCATAATTAAAATAGAACTCGATCGCTGGATATTTTGGATAGCGAGGCACATGCCAGGTTCCCCCTTTTTCAAAGATCGTATAAGGCAAGAAAAGTGGAATCATGCGGTCCAGCAGTGTCTTCAGCTTACTGCTGACAAATCCATTTTCTAATTTTGCGAAGATGATTACTTTGTCAGCGTTGATATAACTGCGGTAAAAATCCGCTAAATCCTCGTGAATGCAGATGCCTGGGGTTTTCCACCAGCAAGTCCAGCAGCCGATGCAGTCTGCAATATTTGTTTTGTCAGGTCAAAACAATTTGAATCCGGTATTCTGAAGTCTCCAAATTCTCTTATCATCAGCGTATTCATTTTTTCTCCTATTCTAATGGCGCAGATACAATTATTGATAATTTCTGAGAAAAGACTCGAAGGCTGTAATCAGCAGCTTCTTCTCTTCCTCCTCTGATAAATGAAGCGAGCCTTTACATATCAGGCAGGCAATCCCGTGGGTGTAGAGCCAGACATGATAGAACAATTCTTGCGCCTGTTCGACACTCAAGCTGCTCAAAGACGCTACACTGTCCTCAATAAATCCGAATTGGTTGGATACTTCTTTCCCAATGGCATCTGCCGTAAAAATCCCCATTCCATCAACGCGTTGAACAAATTAGGGTATTCCTTCGCGAACTGAATGTAGGCAAGACCATAGGTGAAGAACTTGCTGCGTTCAAAGGGATAGTCCTTCAAATACGCAATATACTGCGCATAAATTTGCGATACCGTTTCATTTCTCAGTTCCTCAATGGTGGCAAAGACCCTGAAAATCGGTGCGACAGAGGTTCCCAATTGAGAGGAAACACTTTTGGCCGATATGGCGGCAACGCCCTCTTTCTCTGCCACTTTCAAAGCAGCCTTTATCACATCTTCTTTACTGGTTTTCACTTTTGGCGGCATAGTTCTTTCTCCTCCAACATAAAATAATAGTCGTTATATAACGACTATTATTTTATGTTAAGTATTCAGTTCTGTCAAGTCCTTTGTTTTACAGACTCATCTCCTTTTTTAGTCCCCGTAAGGCTGCACAAAAACTGATCGCGCAGAGAACTACTAGCAGGCATATCACCCACAGCAGATTATGCAGGTGGACTTCTCCCTGTAACAGCAAGGTGCGCAAAATGTTGATCACGTGGGTGAGGGGATTGAAATTGACTATTGTTTTCAGCGGGCCTGTCAAGGTATCTGCTGGAAATAAGGCAGTGCTGAGAAAAAGGCTGGCAGCACGACTGCATTCATGACAGTTTCGTAGATGACCTCGTTGGGCAGGCGCAGGCTGATTGCATAAGTCAGACCTGACATGAAAAAAGCTGTCAGGAATACAATCAGTACAATCAGCAGCATGCCGACAAAACCAGAAGCAATTCTCAGAAAAAAAGAAAAGCCCTGCTCCAAATAAAATACCTACTTCGAGAAAGGTACAGCAAACGGCTTCTAAAATTTGCGCTGTGATGATAGATGTTCTCGATACTGGCGCAATCAGGATGCGGTAAAAAGCTGCCCCTTCCGCTTTCATCAGGTAGTTCATAATTCCTCCGCTGCTGCAGGCGCTGAAGGAAACTAAAACGACTAATCAGGCAATATAAAAGCGGTATAGTTTGAAATCCCGGCGCCCTTCATGGTCTGTCCCGCTACCGCACTGTAGAGAACCAGCCAGGCATCGGCTGCAGAATCGTCATGACGATGGTAAAGGCGTTGTGATAACGCCACTTCATATTTCGCCAAAGCAATGGCAGGACACTCATATCACTTCTCCCCTTTCACAAAGTCAAATGCAGAAATACTTCTTCTATAGATGGTTCTACGATTTCTATGCCCGTAAAGCGAAGCTTCCTATCGAGCAAGGCCTCCGCCGTCTGCGATAGTGCCTTTGTCTGTCCGCTATGGGAAATTGTGCGGCATTTCCCTCCCATCGCACTGTATCAGTGGAAAACAGCGCAGGCAGACAGGTCCTTGCGTCATTGGCAGAGGCCGGGTTTTTCGAAAGACACTTTCAAAAAATTTTGCTTTAAATATCTGCGCAAATCTTTTGGGCTGCCCTGGGCAGCCTCCTTACCGCCTCTGATAATACAGATTCTGTCACTGAGGCTGTCAGCTCCTCCAGATAATGGGTCGTCAAAAATATGGTCGTGCCAAAATCTCTGCGGATTTTCTTCATCATTGTATGCATGGCCTGCCGCGACTGTAAATCCATCCCCCACTGTCGGTTCGTCCAAAATAAAATCTTCGGATCGGACATCATGTTGAGAGCGATATCGAGACGTCGTCTGACACCGCCAGAGTATGAATTTACGGGATAATTTAAATATCGTTCCAGGCCAAAGGCGGCAATCAGAATTTTCATACGCGCCTCTGCTTCTGCCTTAGGTATCTTGTGCAGACGGCTTTGAAACAGCATGTTTTCCTGTAAGGACAAGTAAGGGTCGATGGAAGTCCTCTGCGCCACGCAGGCTATTTGCGGCCGTATCGCAGATGCTTCTGTGCCCCGTCCTTTCAAAGAGCACCGCTTTGCCAGAGGTGGGCAAAAGATAAGTGGTCAGGATATTGATCAAAGTTGATTTGCTCGATCCATTCTGTCCCAGAAGGGAAAAAGATTTTCCCCTTCCTCTACTGTCAGGGAGAGACCGTTCAGGGCTTGTACCCCATTGTGATACTGCTTGGTCAAGTTTTCTACAGCAATGGCTTCCATCTCAGTCCTCCTCAATCGGAAGAGAATTTCCGTTATGTATTTTCAGGTTCCTTTGAGAATCATGCCTGGTCCTTTTATGAACACTTCTCTAAAAAGGCATCTGTAGCCGCAGGTGATGCTCTGCCGCATAGCTGTCGATTCTCCCATAGGTGCGCTCCATCGTCTCATAGGAACCGATATGGGTCGCACAGAGCGCTTTGATACGCGGCATCTCTTTGACTTCAATTCCATTTCCCTTTGGTGTTTCCGCCGTGGGAACGCATAGTTCCAAAACACCTTGCTTTGTTTGGGGATCCATTTCGTAGTAACAGAAAAAAGGCGCCCCGTTTGTCTTTCCGCGGATCGATTTAAAGACCTCGGGAAAAACTCCGTTTGCTTCGTCCGCTTTCCCTTGATAGCGCATATATGCTACGCGCATCGGTTCAACTTCCCTGATTTCTATTTGATCACTCATTTCTTTCCTCTCCTTCTTTTTTGATTGCAATCCAGACCTCCGTATGGCCTTTTCGATCTTCATTAATGGGATATACCTCTATATTGGGAAGTTCCGTGTAAGTGTAACCGGAAAAGGGCAGCCATTCTGTCAAAAGCGCCGAAAAACACTCTGTACCGTTTCCTTGAAGTGGCCCTCGTTTTCAAACACGGCCCACGTTGCCGCAGGAATTTCAAGTTCATGCATGCCAGGTGGAACTGGCAGATCTGTAGCTGCCGCGATATAGTAATACATTTTGCCGCAGCTCTGATATTCTGTAATCCCCAAAATCACTTCCGGCAGCCGATTTGCAAATTGGCAGATTTCCTGAAAGCTGCCGCCCTGCAAAGTCTCCTCCCAGAATCCCGGCACCTTCTTTTGATTCTCTTCCATGTTATCCGTAAGCGGCGTTCTGATGCCGACCACTCTCATGGCTTCTTTTTCTTCAATTCTATATGGCATTGCGCTCCCTCCTGTAATCGCCACTGAAAATTTGATGGGCGGATATGCGTTGATCAGCCTGCCCCCGCCTTTCGATGCCGTAGGAGAAATGCCGTGGACAGACTGAAACGCGCGGTTAAAAGCCGTTGGGGAGGTATCGCCGTATTTCAGCGCGACGTCGATCACTTTGACATTCCTGTGCTGCAAGTCGAAAGCCGCCTGGGTCATGCGGCGGCGGCGAATATAGTCAGACAATGATATTCCAGCCACATAGGAAAACATGCGCTGAAAGTAGTTGGGAGAGCAGCAGGCGATTTCTGCCGCTCTTTCATAAGAAATTTCGTCGTCAGATGTTCCTCGATATAAGCGATTGCATCGCTCAGATTTTTAACCATTCCATGCTTCTTACCTCCTGAAACCATCATACTGCATATGACTTGTGATTTCCTCGCTTTTGGTGCGCTCTTTTGTAAACATTATTCTACCACAATCCGTCAGATACTAGCCAATCGGATAGAACAAAACCCGGCGATTTCCCTTGGGACGTTTTGCCAGCTATTACGTATATCTTTTTGATGGAAGATATTTTTTTTCGAAAGGAGAAATCGAAATGATAAAATGTAAGAAGTTATTGACTGCTATTTTCGTTCTGGCGTTGATTCCCCTGTTCACCCTTCCGGTTTACGCTTCAGATAACGATGCGCTGAAGACTCTGCAAAGGATCTGCAACAGGCAATTACAGTATCAGAACAGATTACAGACGCCTTGAACGAGGAAAAGCCTGTAGGTACGATAGCCAAAATGATTCGAAATATCAAAGAGATTGACACCTCCGTTCTGGGAGATCCGCAGGATGCGCCAAAGACCGGTTCTATGATAACTGGCACCGACTCTGCCGATTCGGTGCAGCAAATATTTGCAAAACTGCAGTTGGAACTGGCCAATGCGGCGAAGAAGAATGCCTCGGGGCAGATTGACAAAATCACCGCTCTTCAAAATGAGCAGAATCGCGTTTCACAATATCTGGAACAGGCTCGTAATCTGCAAACGCAGGCAAAGACCAGCCTATCCCATTGCCGGGAGAACTGCAGTATTACATGGACGAAAAAAGGACTTTCTTACCCGATGACGGCGTCTGGAAACTATACTGCTGAAGAGTTTGGCAAAGTCATCAGCACCCTGCAGTCTCATCTGGAAAAACTGGGCACTGACGTACAATCCCAAATGACAGCCGTACAGGATTTCATGGGTCAGTACAATTCCTATCTGGAAAGCGCCAATGCCTCGATGCAGGGCTCCACAAAGACACTGGATTCGGTATCCCGCGGCCAGAGTCTCTTTTCTTCGGAGGAGGGAGGCGTAAGCGCTGCACCAGTTGCTGTCAGCGTCTTAGCAGGGGTACTTCTGGGCATGCTCGCCATGTGGCTCATCATGAAGAGACGAATGAAAAAGCAGGATCAGGAGGAATCAGCATGACAGGTATTCAGGCGGCAGCGGCATTGATTTCCGTAGCCTACGGAGCCTTTGCCTGCCTGCGGCGGCGCCAGCCTTTGTTCTTTAAAATCCTGTTATACGGCATGATCAGTTACCTTTTCGGAACATTGTTCATCGCCTGCTATCAAGCAGTCCACGGAATCCAGCCTGCCGGATTTCACGTGGGCTATTTTGGTCATATCGGCTGTTATTTCTTTCTGCTCTCCTCCTACTATGGCGCTATGGATCGTCTGGCCGACGGCGGAGAAAAGAATATCGCAGAATCAGACTGGCTGCAGCTATACCCCTGATCCTTCCCCTGGGGTTATTGACCCTCAATATGGCAAAAGCCGGCCTGACAGCCAGCCTTCCTTTTCTGTTTCTGGTCATTCCCATGACCCTGACTCTCTATTTTGCGGTCAAGCACCTGGTCTTTCCCGATGTGGAGCTGGGGATCATCCGCGTGATGCGGCCATACAACGCCTGTGCTGTTTTCTTCTGTATCACAGAACTGCTCAGTCAATTTGTTTTCTTTCCTGAGAGCGTGAGGCGGATTGCTACGATCCTCTCCTGTCTCCTGTTGGTTTTATTGCTGCCGCTAGCCGAAAGGGGTGCGCAAATGGTTTATATAGTTTTTTCCTGTCTAAGCATCCCTCTGCTCCTGATGCTCCCTTTGCTGGAATCCCGCTCCCGCTGGATCATCGGCTTCTTTCTGCTGGGCGCATTCACTGCACTGGCCGCCTATGAAATCAATACCATCGCCTTTTCCGCTTTCGGGTCTGGACTCCGCAGTTTCTCAGAGAAGATTCCGCCCATGGTGGAAGAGCTGCTAAAAGCTTTGCCGGTGCTCTGTTACGCCCTGTTATTGGACGACAGCCGGGGGCGGTGCTTCCCATCGCCATGGCCGTAGGTGTCGGCTTTGCCGTACTGGAAAACACCGTGCTTCTGGTAGAATACCTGGACGGTGTCGCCCTGGCCTGGGCGGTAGCAAGAGGTTTTTTCCGCCAGCCTGATGCACGGTCTCTGCACGGTCAACATCGGCACTGGCATCTGTTATGTAAAAACAGAAAAACTCTTCTATACCGGCACCTTTGGCTTACTGTCCATCGCAATCACCATGCATGCCCTCTTTAATCTGCTGATTCAATCTTCCTATGATTTGATCGGCATGATCATGCCTCTGGTCCTCTATGCCCTGCTCTACATATTGCAGAGAGGCAAGCGTTTGAAACTGCCATTCTTGTCTTATTAGAGCAAAACAGCCCGGGCGTAATGCTTGATCCAGCGTTACACCTGGGCTGTTTATGTTGTAAGAGCTATTCTTCTTTTAAAATATTAATGTAAGCAAGGTACTAAGCTTCTAAGGGGTTTACCTCTCCCGCTTCAAAAAAGCTCTCACGGACTCGAACACGCATCTGCACATGTCGGAAACTGCTTCATCTGTATAGAATGCAGTATGCGGCGAGAGGATGACGTTCGGAAAACTTTTCAGAATGGCCATCTGTCTGTTAGAAATGACCTCTCCTGATCGATTGAGGAAATAAAGACCGGCTTCATCTTCCAGCACATCCAGTGCCGCACCGCCCACTTTGCGTGACTCAATTCCCTCGATCAATGCATCACTGTCCACCAAAGTCCCTCTGGCTGCATTGATAATCATACACCCGTCTTTCATGGTTTTGATCGCTTCGCGGTCGATCAAATGATAATTCTCTTTGTTGCCGGCGTGTGAAGGGTGACAATGTCTGACTGTGCAAAAGAGTTCTTCTAATGACACATATTCCGCCCTCTCTGACACCCTCCGGATTTTGATAGAGATCGTAAGCCAGCATCTTGCAGCCAAAACCGGCAAGATGGTCGATTACGGTCTTACCGATTCTGCCGGTGCCGATGATACCCACTGTGCAGCCTGACAGCTCTGCCCATTTTGTTCTTAAAAGAATAGTCCTGCAGTTCCGCTCTTTTCATAATATGGGCAAATCTTCTGCAGACCATGAGCATCAACATAATGGTGTAATTTGCTACACTGTCAGAGAATACTGTGAATGGCCGACACGAATACCCAGTTCTCTGCACTTTTGCAGATTGATGTGATCTGTACCGATGCTTCTGGTCAGGATATATCTGACGCCGTTATCGGCAAAGGCCGCAAGCATCTCGTCCGTACATTCTGACGCGAGAATAGAAACTGCTTCATGGCCTCTGACCATGGGAATGTTCTCCACTGTCTGATAGTCGTCATAACCCGTATAGTCGAATCCATATTCCTGTGTCAGTTGATCAAAGAAAAACTTCTCGTCATACTCTCTCAAATTATAAATAAATATTTTCACTCCAATCCACCTCTATTTCTCGCCAAACATGTGCTTTAATCGAGTAAGCCCTTCTCGTATTGTCTCTTCACTGGAAGCGTAGGAAAAACGCAGATAGCCCTCCCGCTGTCTCCGAAAGCGCTGCCCTGGTGTTGTGAGCACCTGCACTTGATCAAGAATCTTGACAGCCAGATCCTGAGATGAAATCCCAAAAGACTTCACATTTGGGAAAACGTAAAAGGCACCTCCCGGTTTGATGCAGGAAAACCCCTGTACCTGATTCAGACCTTCAACCAGGATATCCCGCCGTCTCTCATACTGACTGCGCATCCCCTCCACAGACTCCTGCGAACCTGTAATCGCCTCGCAGGCTGCTATCTGGCAGGCTGCTGTCACGCTGGAGCCCATGCTCTCCTGTAGCAGGGTCATCTGCTTTCTCACCTCCACAGGTGCCGCCACGTAACCGATTCGCCAGCCAGTCATGGCATAGGACTTCGAATGTTTATGGTGATGACCAAATCTTTCATCTCCGGAATAGATCCGATGCTGAAATTCTTTTTGTCCGTCGTAAATAATGGCTTCGTATGGTTCATCGGAAATGACGATCAAATTGTGTTCCACTGCAACGGCAGCAATCTGCCGCATATCCGCCTCTGTCAATACCGCGCCCGTAGGATTACACGGCGAATTCAGAATGATCGCCTTTGTCCTGGTCGTAATCTTTGCTTTGATCTCTTCTGCTGTCACCCGAATCCATTTTCTTCACAGGTGGGTACGATGACTGAAGTACCGCCAGCCATGTGAATATATCCAAAGTAGTTTGGAAAGCACGGTGTAGGCACGATCACTTCGTCTCCTGGTTCCAGAATGGTCTCCATGGTCAGAAGGAGGGCCTGGCCTGCGCCGAAGGTGATGTGCAGGTTTTCTTCTGTCACATACTCCATCCCATTATATTTTCTCATCTTCTCTGCCAAAGCACTGAGAAGGGCGCGATACCCTGGTTAGCGACATATTTTGTCCATCCTCATCCAGTGCGTTGCGGCCGGCATTGATGATATTTTTGCGGCGTCGGGAAATCTGGTTCT
>VOFH01001355.1_pt1 | contig 38810 bp, 83 predicted proteins | sample 5384091 | NCBI WGS metagenome assembly VOFH01 (sample SAMN12384727, study PRJNA508395) | human gut metagenome | isolation source: healthy gut G | host: Homo sapiens
CGCTCCTGCTAATGCACCTGCTCAGGAACATCCTGCTTTCCGCTGACCATCTCAATAAGAAGTTATTTAGCTCCACAGCGTATTCACTCAACAATGCAAATTTAAAAGAATAAAAAAAGCCGGATGGTTATTGACTAAGATATTCGATGTAAATATTAGATGATATTTATATTTACTATTGGAGCGTTTATCTTAGTCGATAACCTTCCGGCTTTTATTTCTTATTGAAATTTCGTCTTTGTTGAGAGAAAATGTCCGGGTGTGAGGAAAGCTTTCTGACTTGAAAACGCCCAATATCCACACTTGTTGTTGCGTGAGCAGTGCATTGACAGGGAACGTTCCGAAGACAAACTTGTTAGGAACGTAAACAGCCAGTATCTTGCTGATTCCATCAACCGATTCTCTTAGTACTGCTGCAATTGCATCCAAAGAATAACCAAGCTTTTGCATTTGCCGGGCTACATCTTTTTTTGTGGGAAGCTTTACCTTCAAGCAATGCCAAGTTCTTTTCCATGAGCTTCTCCTCGGCAATCCCCGATTGTCTGCCCTGTTCAATTCCAGCCTGAACGCCGTCATTATAAATATCTTCCAGTGCTTTACACATATCCAGTTCCTCCCTTTCGTTCTTTTCTACGTTTATCTCCATAAGCTGCCGGGAATTTAAGAATGCTCCAAGTGCATGATAAGTCTCCAGATCCAGCTTTTGGAAATAGTCTTTATGATTTGCCACATATGTACGCAATGCGTATTTATCCTGACTACATTGTAGCATACCGAAGATGATTTGTAAATCACTTTGAAAAGATTCTAAATTTTTCAGTCTTCTGACATCGACGAGGTTAATGTGATAATTGGGAAGGTACTTTTTCATCAGTTCTGCATGGTTCTTTTCTGTACCAAGATCGAACATCTGATGCAGTTCCAAAGGTCCATCCCATTCCTCTGTCCCATAATAGAAGATCAAAGTAATCACCGGGATGAGTTTATCATTTTTTGAAACCGGGAAAGAAATTCAGCCGAAGAAAGACGGGGCGGACGTTCTTTCCATTTGACCCGCACCTGTTCTGCGTATTCCATGCTGTCATAGAGCATTACTTTCAACGGTGCAGCGTAATGAATGGCAGTCTGTGATTCCACCGCCAGCAGCATCAGCACAGCCTGATCCTGCCAGTTCATGATGATATCACGGTATTGCTTTTTACAACATTTTCCCCTGAGCGTCCTGAAGACTGACTGCGGTTGTCTCCGGGCTGGGGTGAAGGTTCTCCGGCAGGATCACGGTTTCCCCATGAAATAAAATGGCATTGAACAGGTCTGCGAACCGTTTCGTATCCTTAAGCCAAAGATTAACATTTACATCTGCTTGTCCCATAGGCAAGTCCTCCTTAACAAAAATATAATCATTATCATCAAAATGAAAATCTCTGACCGAAATGGTCTTGAAATACGAGATGCGTCCGTGGTAAGGTTTCAGAAATAAATCTTTAAAGGACTTTTTCAAAAGCTTTTCTTTAAAGATTGTAGAAAACTTATTGGACATCAGACATAGAAAATGAAAATGAAATCTGTCTGAGATTTTGATGTGAGATGAGTATAAGATAGTGTAAGGGAAAAAATCAATTAAAAGAGTTTAAAGTTTGTATGAAATAAGTATAAAATTTGTAATTGTTGGAATGAAAATGATTTGGCAGTTGAAAGTTTTTAATAGAAGAGCGTCCATATCCACACTTGTTGTTGCATCGCAGTGCAGGAGCGGATATTGGATTTTCAAATCAGAATGCTTTTCTCGCACCGGGACATTTTCTCTCAACAATACGAAATTTCAATAAGAAGTAGAAAGCCGGAAGGTTATCGACTAAGATGAATGATTTGTCAAATAGTAAATACAATATTTACTGTCTAATATTTACGATCGAATATCTTAGTCAATAACCATCCGGCTTTTTTCTATCCTTTGAAATTTGCATTGTTGAGTGAATACGCTGTGGAGTTGGAAAAACTTCTTACTGTGACTACCAGCGGAAAGCAGGGTGTTCCTGAGCAGGTGCATTAGCAAGGAGCGTTCCGAAGACACTTTGCAGCGTTTGTTAGAGAAAGTAAATCGAGTGCCATTGCACGAAGATTTCCACTTTCGAGTTACAAACGGTCAACGGGCTGAGGTAAAGCGGGCCTGCACCGCGAAGGAATATCCTGCTTTTGCGTCCGATTCGTCACCAAGAAGTCTTTTTTCTTTACAAGCGTGTCTCCCCAACAACTACTAATTCACTCAACCACAGAAAGAATTTTTAATCTTTGATGAACATCGCATCCCCCATGTAGAGGGCGTGCCTCCATTTCACTACTTATGTACCGCTACTTTGTAGCTCCTTCTTTCCTATTATAATAGCCGACTTTGCGCCAGTTGGCAAGTCAGTAGTTTACTTTTCTTCCGCAGGTGCAAACAACTCACTTGTTCCGTCCAGAACTCGCTTCTCCTCATCCATCTCAAAGAACCACCCAAACAGTTCGAGGGCTTCATACCCTTTCAGCAGTTTATCCGCCTTGTCTTTGGCGTAGCGTCCGTTATAATCATAGGTTTCTCCTACAGTAATCATCGACCCATGCAGAAACACAAGCATTTGATGTGTGATGCTCAATCCTTTGAACGTCTCATTTGCCTGCTTTCTCTCTTCTTCACTGTACTTCCACTCATCGCCCTCCAAGAAAAAGTCTCTCGCAATTGAACCGTACAGACCATAACCAATCAGCACCAGGGCATCCCAGATTTTTGCTCTCGCTGCATTTTCGTCTTTAAGAGCCGGGATTTTTCCAGAGATAATTCCGGCAATAAATTCCCTTCCTTCTGGCGGCACTTCCCTTCAAAATCTCTTTTTATTTCCTTCGACTTTCTTTCCTGCTCTTTCTTCGCCAGTTCTTCTTTTGTCGGCTTCTTCTTTTCCTTCGAGCTTTCGTAACGATTCTCAAATCTCGCCACATCTCATACCAGTACATCTGCCCTTTCTGCTCTGGCAGATTGATTTCATCGGAACATCGTCTGCTAAGTTGAACTCAATCACTGTTTTCCATTTCCCATTGTACATCTGCTGGGAATACTGCTCCGGTGCTTTCTCTACTCCCATCTTTTTTCAGCTTCGCTTTGAGCTTCTTTGCGTTCTCTTTCTTCTTAGCATTCGTGATCTCGTTCTGAACCCGGCTCACAATATCTCTGGAGCTGCTGGCCTTATCCAGAATCTCATTTCGCATTTCTACATCCTTGATTTTCTCCAGTTCGTACAGGTCTTTTAATGTGAGCTTAAAAGCATCGTCCTGCTGCTTCTCTTTCAATTTCTCCTGGTCCAGCTTCGCAATATTCAGCCTATGCCGGACGGTTGATTTACTGAATCCGGTCTTTTCTGCAATTTGGTCTTCCGTATCTCCCAAATCGAGCATCATCTGGAATCCCTGGGCCTGTTCCTGGATGGTAAGGTCTTCACGTTGAATATTCTCCAACAGCATGATACCTACCTGCTCTTTACGGGAAATCTTGCTTCTAATCTGGCATGGAACTTCTACCAGGCCTGCTAATTTTGCCGCCTCCAGTCTTCTATGTCCTATCAGTGCATGGAAATCACTGATTACTGAAACCTTATCGGCATCCGGCTGATCTTCCGGGTCTGCCGTCAATGCACTTGCCGGAATAACCGTCAGATTCTGCATGACTCCATGTTTCTTCATTGATTCCGCCAGCTCCGTCACATCTCCGAGGTCTTTTCTCGGATTATCCGGATGCGGATATATATTCTCTACTCTAATTTTTACAACTTCACTGCTCTCCATCACTTTTCCTCCTTTTTCTTTTCAAATTTCAGACCCAGCTTTTTCCCATCTTCCAGAATCCGCTGCATCTCTGCCTCATACTCTCCAGCACTCTGCACCGGTGCAAATGTCATTCTAGTGCCGTTCTTTGTTGGTTTTCCCATTTTCTGCAATACCGCACCTTTTGTTTGGAGTTCGTCCAGTCTGATGCTGATGGCTGTAATCTGATAGAATCTCTCTTTCTCATCGAACAGCTTTTTTGTCATCCCTGGAAACATCAACTGATATTTCATAATCGTGATTTTGTGTTCCATCATCGCCCCCTCCTTCTCATTACTCTGCCGGGAACTCATACACGATGTTCTTCTTGTACATATGCCGGTCTTGTCGCCTGTGCTGCAACGTCAAAGAACTCAACCGTATAGCATTCGTTCTCATGTGCGCCGCAAAAGTCTTTCAGCACCTGTAAGCACCTCTCTTTTGTCGGGTACTCTGCAATCTCTTCCAAACAACCGTCAGATATGCAAATCGTGTGTCTGACAGTTTTCTTCTTTCCTTTGTGGTCTACCTGCTCCGAATACTCCAGAGCGTTAAAGGCTCTTCAAACCACAGCACTTTCTCTTTATTCTGACTTACAATCAGCATCTTCCTCTTCCCCTCCTGTTCCCAGAACTCATTTACAACTTCCTGCACTACTGAATATTCCAAATCACCGTTATTCTCCAGCATTCTATCTTCTAACTTCTCAGAAATAGAAATAAACACCTGCTCTGGAAGTTCATCTACGTCCTCTCCTGCCGCGCACACATCTTTTTTCCCCACTGTACTTTTCGGACTTTCTTCTTTCCTCGTATTCATGTTCTGCATACGCATCTGCAAGGTCCAAAACAGCATTCAGCTTATTGTTATCTGGCTCATCCGGAACAAACCTTCCAATTCGCTCATAAGCTCTTCTCTATCCATCTTCTCACGCCCTTTCATTCCATTTTCTCTTGCTTCTTTCTGTGCAAGTTCCTTCTGCCCGTTCCATTCCTTCACTGATACATGGGGTCCGAGACTTCCACACTTCGAGCAACAGATTCTATATCCGTTGTTACCCATCCTCCGGATTCCCACTCTCCTGTCTCCGCAACCGCAAAACGGACATGGTTTTAATCTTTCCAAATTATCATCCCCCTGCCTTAATTTTCTCCGGCATATCTTCTTGTGTTGCCGCACCCCTGCAGAACCGCTCCGAACAACTGAAATCCGTAAATGAACCCCTGCATTTCTGACTCTATCGCCACATCATATACCGCAGATGTTATCGCTGTATCAGCTTTCGCCCCAGGAACCTGTGCCTCCATAACCGCTCTCAACCGCTCGTAGGCCTGCGTCAGTTCCGGAATCTCCCGGTTTTCTCCCCTTCGGGCCGGTAATAAACTGATTGAACAACTCCGGACATCCTTATATCCGCTCTCTGCATCCTCCACCAGTTTCTGGCCGCTTACCCGGCAGCGAAGCTCTTTTTCCATTTTCTCAATGCCGGTCTTCTTTTTTCCGTAGCATCTATCTCTTTTCATTCTCGTCAGATAGAGTTTGCAGGCTTTCTCGGTCAGTTCCCACATCGGTACTCCTGGTGTCTTGCCTTGAACTGTGCCATTTTGAACTCTGTCTGCTCCATCGGTTCCAGTTCCACGATAAGCTGTGCGATTCTGCGATATGTAACCGAGTGGTATTCCTGGAACATATCCGCCACCTCCCGGCTTGTCATGATAGTTTTTCCAACCTCCACCGGCTTCTTCTCTTCCTCGCATACATCTACTACTGCCATCTGTGAGATAATCTTCTTTACATCATCCATCAATTCTACGATCTGTTCGCTTCTCTTCATAATCTGCCAGCCCCTTTCTTCAAAGCGCATAACGTACAGCACGCTCCGTCAAGTTTGCTATGATAAACCACGCCTGCGTCCTCCGGTCTTTTCAGCAAAGTGCTCCGCATACCGGGCAATGCACCTTTTCCCATCCTTCTTTTCCTTCCGGCACACTGGCTAACAACGGCATACACAACCAACCGCCTCTGTCCGATTCTTTCCTCGGTTCAATCTTCATACCGCTTTTCCGCCTCCCTCATCCAATAATTTTTTCAGCTCTTTTTACAACCGGATGCCAGTTTCTGGTTCCTCTCACTCTCCGGTACACATCCGCCAGAACTGCATCGCCACCGGGAGCAAAGGCTTCTGCTCTCGCCTGCGTCATTTTCTTATCGTGGAACCCATCAGTAAACTTAAGTTCTCCTCTTTCTTCATACAGAACACCCTTCTTTGCTCCCAGATAGCCCCAGGCTTTTGACATCTACTTCCCGCTCCGTTCCGTTCATCACGCATCTTCCTCCTTTGCAAATTTGCTGTTGAGACTTTCCATGATTGCCTCCAGTCTCTTCGCTCCGATTCCCGGCGTCTCACTGATTGCTTTCTGCACTTCCGTAATATCAATCCCCGGAACTGACCGTCTGCCCTCCTCATACGCCGTCTGATACAGATTCTTGCAGAAGTTCTCAAACTGCTGCCGGTCCATCTTCTTCACTCTTTTATAATCTTCCCTCCGGAGCATATAGCCTGCTCCGATTTCATATTTCTTGACTTATTCATGATCTCTGCCTCCTTATTTTGCCAGCTTCTTCATTGCCTTAAAGAATTTCTTCATGCTCTTCATAAACTTTTCATGCTCCACACCTCCTACAATCACTGACAAACCGCTATATTTTTGTACTGCTCAACATCCATGTTTTCTCCTGCAAAGCAGTGTCCTCTATACTCCCACATTCCTTTTCCGACCTTTAAAATGTGGCGTATGTTTCCGAATACCGCTTCGTTTTCGGATTCACTGCTGTACTATGTGGTTCTCCCACCTGAAATATCCCATTTTCATCGTTCTAGGTGGCAGGATATTCAAAAAAGTAGTCAGCTACTCCTTCATCCACCACTTCTCCCGGCTTACAATATTCATCCCAACTTCCGCAGTCGCTCTTGCACCAACCATCAATCGTTTTCAGTTCCATCTTTAATGCCCTTTTCCTTCCTCACTTTTTGAGTAATCCTGTTTTTTCTAAAATATCTGCCGCAGGCAAGGCTCTTATCTTTCTCATAATGTCTAACAATGTTCCATAATTCTTGGGAATACCATCATCACACTTAATATCTTCAATGAGTTTCAGCACATCTCGCCTGCGGATTAAATCGTTCTCTGCAACATTCCCTTCCTTCTCTGCATTCTGCTTTTGAGGTAATACAAACTTGATATAATAACCTGCGTAACCATATTTTCTTACAAGTTTGCATCTTTCCTTTTCTCTGACTCTCGGTCTATTGTTCATTAGCACCCTTCTCTCTTTCTAATCTCCGAAGACGCTTTATCCAGTGCCTTTAACAATCTCGGAGATGCCGCAACCTCTTCCCAGGTCAGCCCCAGGCTATCCAATGTGTCTTCAAAATCTCCGGTATATCCATACTCGTGATTATCCAGTTCATACTTGAACATCTGGTAAAGAAAGCCGGTTCCGTCTTCGTCAGCCGCCTTTGCTGCCTCCATCTCGGCGTTGTGCCGGTCCAACACCTCATGGAAATGCTCGTGATCTTTCTTCTGATGAATCCGCCGCCCGGAACCCGGTAAATCTTATCCAGGTCCTTCTCCGGGTCAAGTCCCCATTTCTCCATCATTTCATCAAACTGCTTATCCGAAAACGCAAATCCCAACGGCAGCTCATTGAACTCTTTTTTGCTGTCTGTCTCTCAACTCCCTGTAGCTCTCCATCTTATCTTTCCTCCTCAAACTCAGCCATCTTGCTTCTATCAAATTTCATTGCCGGATATTCGCAGTAGCCGCTTCTCGGTACGCCCGGTTCTCTCTGCAAATCCGTTTTCTTCCAACAGTTCTACCGCCCAATGGCAGTTATTGGTGTCAACATACGCCTCATCTTCTGCCAGCGAACGGTCGCACAGGCAGGTGGTCACTCGCAATAGGACCATCCCATCTGTTATAAATTTCAACAACAATGCTGTTGTCTTCCATGTACTTACCGACTCTTAACTTACAGTCCTTATACTCTGAATACTCTGTCTTGACATTCAAACTTGCCATATCAGTTCTCCTCTCTTCCCGTTTCCTGGGATAACTGTTTTCTGATTTCCAGCTCCGGTGCATCCTCTCTTTTAATCTGCTCAGACACATTCCACTGTCATGTACCGTAAAATGAATATAACCTTCTGCGCTCAGTGTAATGCTTACCAGTTTCTCTGCTGTTCCATGCTGGCCTGCAATCTCCGTCAGCTTATCCAGTACCGGCATTACTTCCCTGCTCAGTTCCGTAAACTCTGCCTGTCTCACTTCATTTCCTCCTTTACTCTGGCGAACATATCAAAATCCTCGCACATATCACATTCACTGCTGCTTAAAATATTCTGGCAAACCTGGCATTTCGGGTTTAACCGTCTGTAATAATCCGGATGATTCTTTTTCAAATCCTCAATCGTGAACAGTGCCACTTTCATACCCTGCATACATTATTCCTCGTGCTTTCCCAAAATCTCATCTGCTTCTCTTAACAGTGCAAGACATCTATCATTCTCCTTTTTCAGCTCTTCTTTCTTCCGCTCCCTTTCTTTGTAAAACTCCTCATTTTTCAGCTCTTCTTCCCACCCATTGATGAACTGCCGTACTTCCCGGACATTATCAAATCCGCACTCATCCTCGTAATCATTTCTGGCAGTGAAGATAATATACTTGTTGTCTCTGCGTTCATCATCGATAGCAACCCCAAAATACAGCTCATCCCTCTTCTCTTCATCAAGCGGTTCGAATCTCACATCATCATAGAGCGGACCGGCCATCGGGCAGTTATTCTTGAACCATACCCTGTAGTTATCCAGGATGTAATCGCTCGTAACCCCTTTCAAGATGCTCCAGATTTTCGCCAACCGGCCTGCCAGTGCTTTGTCGCTGCAAAACCAGTCATACCAACCGGCCTCAATCTGGGTCTTTCTGTCTTTCGCAAGAAAATCGCCCTTGCGGTATCTCTCACAAAAACTCTCTCAGCGTCATGTCTGCCATCTCTATTCCTCCTCGTAATCTTCGTAATCAATATCTGCATACTCACAGATACCTTCATAGCTCGTACCATTCTCGTACATATTTTTCAACGATACTCCAAATATTGTGCCGTCCCACTGTCTGATTTTGCTTTCAATCTCTTCATTCAGTCGGGCATTGCTTCTGTCTGCCATACTCTCACTCCTCTCCTACATTTCCAGATGCTCAATTTTAATGGCTGCGTCTACTGCATCTGCTCCGTATCTTTTTTTCAGATAAGAAACTGCCACATCCCACTCGTGCGGATCATTGACTGTCTCAAATAATTTCTTAGCCTCTGTGATGCACTGTTCCACTACCAGGTCCCTTTCGCAACTCTGATGATTCGCTTTCTCAGCTCCTCCACCTGTCTCTGTGCCTGTGCCATTGCCCGGTCAAGCGTCTCTGCATAGTTCGCAGCCTCCATCATATTCTTGATGATTGGCATTCCAAAGGACTTATACAACTCTGCTATCTGTTCCTTACCCTCTACCTCGCTGATGGATGGATGCCATGTATACACATGCTCCACAATGGAATAATCTTTCTGGCTTATCTCAGCCCCGATTCTCTTTTCAAATTCCTGTTTTGTCATAGCTTCTACGCCTCCTCAACTTTCTTGTAATCTTCCAGGATGCTTAACAGCGTCCCTTTTCCAATTCTGAACTTCTGCTTACGTCCGCATCGTGTTCCCATGTAGTTGACAACCGTTCTTTCCGGGAACTCATGCTTGATGTACTGATGATGTAATAATGACCATCGCCATGATGAACAACATCTATGAATTTGTGCTCATTCCGGATGTTCTGGTATGTAGCCTTTTCGGTTCTGTTTGCTCTTGATCTCTTTGCCATATTCTTCGCTCCTTTGGATTATTACTTCGATGTCTCGAACCTTATGGGTAAAAAAAATAAGCCTACTCCAAACAAAGCTCTCTCGCTTTGTCTGCTCGGCTACCAAATCCATACTTTTCAAGCATCTCCAGATCTGCTTTCACTGCCTTATCTTCCAGTGTGCATCCGCAATCGCTCAAAGAATACAACTCATCTACGATTTCATCAGCAATGCTCTCTTCTCCGGCTTCCAGGGCTTTTTTCAATGAACACCCGCAGCATCTTCTGAGCTGCATCCCATTCCGGATAGCCAAACTCATTTTTATCTCTTTCACTTAACAGGCTTCTGTATATTACTAATGCGTTCATCTTGACTACCTCCGTTTGTATCGTGTATTTGTTTTGTTATTTTGTAACTTTATTATACTTCGATAACTCGAACATGTCAAGTGTTTTACTTCTATTTTCAATTATTTTTACCAGGGCGATTTCATATCCCAACGCACTTACGATTTTCTCCAACGTATCACAACGAATGCCGCATTTGCTTCTGGAAATGATCTGGTTGCATACTGTCTGCTCACACCTATTTTCTTTGCCAAGTCTACCGGACGCAGCTCCTCAACTTCCAGAACCTTTTTATCAGCTCGTTGCAATCAGTTCCCTTAATTTCTTCCATCCTCTACCTCTCTTTCAATCCAATCAGCGACTATCATTCCGCAACTATCAGCTATCTGGTATAGAATCTCCGTATCGTCCCAGGTATAATTGTTCAGAAAATCTGCCAGGCTCTCCCAACCCATTCTCTTAACAATCCGCTTCGCATCATTCTTTTTTATCTCAAACCAAGTCAAATGCTCATCCTTAAATCTGACGTCCCGGCATCTGTCCTGTACATAGGTTTCAAGAATCAGTCTTCCAAACATTTCCTACTCCTCCTCAAACAGCTCGCTTGCTTTCTGGGCCAGCATCTCATTTCTTCCGGACTTATCATCAAATATCCGGTGGCACTCCTCCAACAGCTTGTCTACTCTTTCCTGGGTTACTTCCAGGCCTGCGTTCCGGATTGCTTCTTCCAGGTCTTCCAGATGCCAATCTTCCCTGTACCAGATGGCATTTGCCCTGCGGTAAATCTCATCAATTATCTTCTGCCGGTTTTCTTCGGTTGCCTCCAACAGCCACTCAAAATTCAATTTTCCGTCTTTGGTTGTCGGATTGTACTTTCCGGAACATCTGCCCTGTAGGTCCGTTACATAGGTCTGGACGCCCCACCACGTTTCCAGTTCTTTATCTATGAATCCCTTTCTCTTCCATATTGCCGGAAGTGAATACTTACCATGCGTGTTTTTGTTCTTGCGGAACTCCACTACAATTTCCTCGCCTAACGCATTTCCATCTACGAAAGTAATCCACCAAACCGGCGGTACTGTATGCTCGCACCGATATACTTTTTCTCATTTCCCTGCTCCTTTCACTAACGATTCAGCAATCGCCTCCATCATGCTCTGCGATAATTCCAGATAGTGCTCCACGATATAGAACTTAGCGTTCTGCCTGTTCTCATCCCATATTTCAAAATACCGGAATCCCCTGTTCTTCCTCAGCTTTATCTTCCTGCACTTTCACATACTCTCGTGCTTTTCTCTCAACGATTTCATCCAGTTTCTTTGTTGCCACCTCCAGGTCAATCGACACATCCACCACTGCACATCCATTCGTAAACTCGTTTTCCCAGAATCCATGCAGGACATACACCACAATTTTCTTTCCGCCCATCCTGGTATCCTCCTATCCGTAAATAACATCATCGAATATCGCATACTGGATAATCATGTCTGCCACTGTCGCATCTACCATGCAACAATCCAGTTCATAAACTCCTTTACTGCATCCCACAGAATCTGTCGCATCCACCAGGATATTGTACGGCTTGTTTTCGTCCTCCAGATACTGCTTTACTCCGCTGAGTAACTTTTCCTTGTTCAGTTCTCTCTTCTTGCCGTCCACTGAATCATGCAGTACCAGGATTCCTCCTCTGCCGATCTGCTCCGATGCAAATTCTCCGAGATACTTTCCTTTGACTTCTGCTGCTTGCACCAGTAACAAATGCCACCCTCCAGCGCCGTTGTAACAATATCGTCAATGTCCTCTGTGCTGATTCGGACGCTTATCTCAGCCTTGATTTCCTCATACTCTTTTCCCATCAGTCTTCCTCCTCATATCCTACTCTTTCTACATAGTTCACACTGTCCGGCTCGCATTCAAATTCCGGGCATAAAGACAACCACAGTCTCTCCAGTTCGTTTATACCATTTGCGGTCAGCTCTGTTTCATCTCCATCGTTGAACCCGATTCTGTATACACTCGGCTTCTTGCCTTTTCTGACAATGCCTTTCGCTGCTCTTCTCAGTATCATTACTCCTTTTCCTCCACTCCGGCGAACTCCAGGATTTTCTCTCTGGCAAACCCCTCAATCACTTCCAGGTAATTTCCCGGCCACATCCCTGTTCGGCTCATAGGTTTCTGTGAACTCATTCGCCCAGTCAACAAATTTTTGTTTCCAGGTTATGCTATCAATGTCTGTCAGTACCTCAAACAGATACTCGCTCTCTCCCTTGAGCCGTTCCAGCATCATCGCTATTTCCATCAGATTTTCCGTCTGCTCGTTATACTCCAGCATCACGCCACCTCCTACTCTGTTCTTGCCAAACCACCGTTTGCAGGTGCAATTCCGATACTTCCCAGTTCGGAACAATCCGGTGCATCCAGGTTCGCCACATACGCAAGTGAACCCCTCCCGTCCAGGTCTTCTCTATCTAGTTCCCACTCTTCTTCCTCTGCACTGACATACAACAATGCCAGGCATCTTCCAAACACCATGTTGCTCAATATTGCAGCGTATACGATGCCGCCGCTCTTCTTCCCAGTCGGCAACAGCTTTTTCTCCTCATCGTTCAAATCGTACAGCAACCGCTTCTTCTACCATTTTTGCTCTGTCCTGCTGATTCTTTGCATCCATTATTTCTTATCCTCCGTTTTTCTTCTCTAAATCTTCCAGTCCGAGTGTTGCGTTTACGAATGCCAGCGCACATGCGGGTCCGATACATTCTCTGATTCCGGTTGAAACTCCAACGATCAAGCACACCAGCATAGCCAGTGAAAACATTCTTCTGCTTTTCTTCATTTACTTTCTGCCTCCTCTGTGATAAACTTGGTAGCACGAGGAGAACTTGTCTCCTGGCTACCGAGCTGTTTTTCAGAACATTACTTGAACCAGGTCAAAACTGCCGTAACAACTGCTATCAGCATTGTTACTATGGAAATACGATATGCGTCCAACATTCATAAATTTCAATTTTGGTCTTCTTCAACTGCTCTGAAAGCAGCTCTTCTTTTTTTTCTTCAATCCTGCGTTTTCTTTTTTTCCCAACGGGCAATTCCTCCTTTCTCATTTGTTCTGTCCTCTGCATTTCTACGGGGTTGGAACCGTCTGGCAAACATATGTACTATTCCATCAACCTTGCCGCCTGCATTACTTTGTATCGTGTATTTGTTTTTGTTATTTTGTAACTTTATTATACTTCGATAACTCGAACATGTCAAGTGTTTTACTTCTATTTTTCAATTATTTTTCGAGCTATCGAATTAGTGTGTGTAGCATCTTTGCAACGCAAAGTGCTATTCTTTTTATCTCTTTATCTATCTTTATCTCTATCTCTTACTCTATCTCTAATTATGGTGTAGAAATCATGTAAGAAATCTTACAAGGTTTTATATATAGGAAATGTTTTTACTTCGATTTTTCGACTTATTCACATTATCAACATTCTTCCTGTGGATAACTTCGAACTCAGATTGAACTTTGCAGAACCGCATTTTCAGCATATATGGCTTTAACATCGTACACGCTTCTATACCGGCTTTTAGCTCTTAAGCATAAGTTAGTATCTAAAACGTCTATCGTTGCTCAGGCACATTTCGTCAAATTTGAAGGGGATTTTTTGTGAATTTTGTATATTGATTTATTCTGCGGACTTGCTCCGAAAAAAAAAGAAGCCCCGGCGTGATACCGGGGCAATGTGACATATTTTCCTCGACCAAAAGAGGTGTATTTAGTTACCTTGCCATTAAAAGGCTTTCTTACTTGATGAATACCTGTCCTTGATAGTAGGCCGCCATCCATCCAGACGGTGCTTTTATCCATACATCGTTGCCGACTACTTTTACCTCTTTACAGGTAATAACTGTACCAGCATCCAAGCAACCGTCATTGTCTTTGTCATGTTTCTGCCCGTCTGCTGTGAGCTGTGAATGCTTCTTGGCAGTATAATTTGTTCCGGGACCAGTACGCACTTTCAATTCCACTTGCAGTGTGTATGCTTTTCCAACTGTATACTGAGAGCTTTTCGCAACCTCTGGTGCAGATGCGCTCCGTTTGTTGTTATATACAGAGGTCAATTTAGCCTTGCTTGCCGGTCCGTATTTTCCGTCAACTTCTAACGCATAGAATTCCTGGAATGCAAGCAGAGCTTTTTCTGTATCTCCACCGAAGGAACCATCTACTCCGGACTTGCCGCAAGAGTATCCGCAGCCAATCAACATCTTCTGCATCTCTTTTATCGCATCTCCGGAATCTCCTTTTCTGAAGATAATTCCTTACACTCACTGTACCAGCATTGCCGGTTTCTCCGGTATATCGGTAAACATACTTCCATGGCTTATTATAATAACTCCGGATGCAAATTTCTCTACCTGTTTGGTCTCCAGATTTTCCTCCTGTCGTGGTTCCTTTCTCATTGATGCTCGCATGTACAATCTTTCCATTTCCACAATAGAATGCTGTATGCCCGTTACCAAGAAGAATATCTCTCTCTGCAATCCACTTCCAGTTGCCAGATTCACAGTTGCAACCACATTCTTAAATCCAATCTTTGGCAGAACTTCCGGCATATTACCGGTATAGGTTGCACCACTCGACTTTGCCGGGATTCCGGCTTTTTCCAGACTGTCAATGATCAATCCCTGAACAATCATAGTTTGGATTGCCCCATCGGTCAATCTGATCATAACCGTGGGTATCGTCCAACGCAATCGCTTCGGCTCTTGCTACTGCATTTTCAATCTTACTCACTTTTGTTTCCTCCTTTTTCTGATAAAGTTTTAAATACTGTTCCCCGTAAGAAGCTCTTGCTTTCTTCGCTGCCGAACCGGTATCTGCCGGAGCCTCGAACTTCACCAGGAACACATCCGATGCCTCCTGTACTGAGTTCGTTGTTTTCAGCACCCGCAAAACGCTCTTGTAGCTCTTCTCCAATTCGCTCAGCATATACTCCGTCTGAACCTTCGCATCCCCGATAGATACACCTCTGGCTTTTACCAGGTCATACAGGCCTGCTTTTCTTCCGGCAGACGTCCACTGACAGAAACCATAACCATACTGTCTGGAATCTCCCAACGGATGCAGGAACAAAGCTCGTGTGATTTCTCCACTATCTACCGCCTCTGTGTATGTATCATCGTTGTACTTGTACCCAAGTCTCTTTTCACAAAGATTCTCCAGATTCCGGGATTCGTCCCAGACTCTGCGTAAATATTCCCCCATCGCCGCACACGCACCGTATATGGTGCATCCGGCAGCAATCAGACCATCAAACAAGATGTCTGTATTTGTATTCCGTTCTATTGCCATTCCCGTAAATACTCCTTTACTCAAAAAGGGCGGGGATTTCTCCCCACCCGGTTATAAGTACGTGTCCTCTTCTGGATTCATTTCTTCATCGTCCTTCGGATGCAACTGTCCCATCTTATCCATCAGAATGAATGTCAAAGGTAGGAACACCGCAAACAATATAACTACCGGCCAGAAGATTCCTGCCAGCATCAACAACACGATTGCTACCGGATAGTTCGGCTTTACCGGCTCATAGTATAAGCCGTTGTCCTGGCAGTAAAGTTCCTCTTCCTCATCTTCCATTTTGCACAATGTCCGAACCGCCCATATGTACACTCGGCTGGCTCAGCAAAATCCCTACCAGGTATGCGATTAAAATTTTCCAGACCATAACACCATCTCCTTCTACAATCAGTTCTGGGAGCCGTTTACCTTTCCATCGTCTAAAAGGTCCTTAACTTCCTTGAACCACCAATCAATAATTTTCAGCAGCATCTCATCAGACACAATTACCTGCATCCACTTAGGCAGTAATCCTCTGGCCTGCTGTACTACCCATCTCAGTTTCTGCTCGCCCTGTCCGGATTCTTTAAATCTGTGTTCCGCACGCAAAACAGCTCGTACACTTCCTTACGGATTCCTTCCAGACCTTTTGCTTTCGCATACTGATATACAACTACCGCAGTTACGACAACCAGCACCGCAATTACCAGAATCAGAATCGGCACCGGCACCTGGCTTAAAAAGTTCAATAATTCCATAGAATCATTCCTCCTACTATGCTCTATAATCTCTTGACAGTTTCCTGTAGCGTTTCTAATCGTATGAATGGGAAATTATTGCCTAAACGCTTAAAAAGGCAAATGCGGGCAAATACGCCCATACAATCATTCCCCTGTAATATGGTTCACTCCCTGCCTTGTCAGAAAGTTCTCCAGGTCATGCTTTGCATCCAGCTCATAGTTCAACGCCTTGTGCATATCTCCGTTGCATTTCGCATCCGGAATCCTCTGTACCCGCTTTCGCTGTAGCCTCTGACAAACAAAGAGAACCGTCAAGAGCTTTCAGCATCATGTACTGCAACTTCTCACGATTCTCTTCTTTAATGTCCTGTTCTTTCTGCCTGCGTGCCCGTTCGCTCTTCTCAACTTCTGCCCGTTCCTGGATACGTCTTTCAAGCATCCAAAAGCAGAATGCCACAATCGCAGACGGGACCCCGGCAGCTATCCATAACTCCACTGGTTCTGTTTCTCCTTTCTGCTGTTACTTCGTAACTTTCGGACTAATCCGCTTTCCGGGCTGCGCTCGTATCCGCATATGCAACACCTCCTTCACTCCCGATTGCTATCTCATCATCATCGCAGTCCACATACTTCCGGCACGCATACTCGATAACGTCAAGATCTGATTCTATCTGCTCCAGTGTCTTCGTTGGCGTCCCCTTTACCAGAAACACCAGGTCATACACCGCAGACCATAATTTAGCGATAATCTGTAGCTTCGTCATTTATCCGCCGTTCCTTTCTTGAACAGGTGGTAATGCGGCTTCTCCTCTCCAAAGAACTTCCAGCGAATCACATCATCCAGAAAGATTCCTGCTGCCGACAGGAAGAACCACAGCAGCATAAACTGAGGACAAATCTGCCCCAGGACGTTTCCAGGCATATTACTGTAATCCCACATTCCCAGGCCAAGCCACACATTCAGAATTAACCCGAAAACAAATTCGATGGCCGTAATTCCACACGTCGCTATCGCCATCTGGAGAACCAGGGGCATACACCTGTCTTTCTCATTCAGCACACCGCAGATAATGAAGCATAGTCCGCCGCATCCTGCCATCGCTAAAACGAATATCCCGGAACAGCACTTCCAGGGCATAATAAAACGCCCTCCTACCAGGAAGAGCGTCAAATATTTCAGAAGCACTTTCACTATGCAACACCTCCGGATGCCAGAATCTTCATGTAGTCTTTCAGCACTTCATTCTGGAACTTCTCCGGAATTTTCGCACCCCACTGAATCTGCTCGAAGTCCCCAGGCTTCGTAATGGATTTAATCCACATATTCATAGCGTTACAGTACGTTGTGTTGTACGATACAAAAACATTGCCCGGTCAACAATATCCTGCATATCCGCCGCTGAGAAATACTTGCAGGGCTGCCCGTCCTCGTGGTACTCCAGTTTCTCCTCTCCGGCCAGTAACTGCATTTTTTCCCGAAGAGATTGATCTGGTCCTTTTCGGTCAGACTAAAATGCTCCACGCCGGAAGATGTGCTAACATCCACACCGGCATAAATGGTCTGTTCACATACAGTTGCAATCTCCTTATACTTTGCTTTTCTGGCATCTTCCAGGCTCAATTCTTCCACGTTGGACGGGTCCGGCTCTGCATCTCCCTTCTCGAACCAGTAATCAAAGTCGCTCTCAATCTCCTCCTGGGTCACTGTGCCTTTGTAATGGAACTGGGTTTCCTCACACTCCCATACTTTGTATTTGGTTTTCTTCCCGTCCTGGATTTCTTCTTTTTCCACCAACTCAATATTCTTGCGCAGAATAATATCCATTCAGAAAACACCGGGTAAACTTCAACCGCTGATGGCTGCGATAAGTAAGACTCTTTTCTCATTTTCTACTTCCTTTCCATGTTTCTTGCGCTATACGCACACAGCTTGAATAGTTCGTCAAAGCAATACTTTATCCGGAATTTTAAGCTGTTGCTGTATTTCAACCAACCCTTATACGCCGCAATCCGGCAAGCTCTCCACCAGGGAACGAATCCCTTGGCTTTGTAATCGCTCCAGGCCCTTAATACCTGACGCCGGATTCTCCGGAACACACGCCCACGAATGATTGTGTATCTTCTCCGAACCACATAGCCCATCATATCTACTCCGGGCGTTCTTTTCTTGCTACCGTCCTTCCTTGCTTTTGTGATTTTCTTTCTCTTCGTCAAATGATGCTATCTGGTAAAACTGCCAGATGCCCTTAATCTTCAACCCGAACTTATCATACGCCCAGGTTGTAGCTTTCTTCATGGCTTTCTTCAACTTCGACACATCCCCATAAATCGTGAAATCGTCCGCATAACACACGATTGCGTACACAACCGGTTACGCTTGCCTCTACGAATCTGTGCCTGCTCGCAAAGAAAATCTCAGCACATAAGACATAACGTAATTGAACAGCCACGCCGGAAGATACCCACCAATGCAAAGATGGTTCCCAGGATAATTACTCATCAACGCACCCAGAAACCATAACAGGACTTTATTCTTTCCTACGTCTCTTCTCAACATTTCCATGACAATCGGAACTGTTACCGAAGGATAGGCTTTTGTAACATCGCCTTTCACAGCCACAACCTTTCCTTGGAATTTTCTCCGGAGAAGGCGTTCTATCTTTCCTCTTCCGGCAACGCCTCCCCTTATTTGGGATGCTGCCATACTGAATCTGCATAATTTTAGCTCTGAATAGCGGTTTCAATGCAAACACAGCGATATATTCAAAAACCTGCTGTTCTGGAGATTCCTGGCATATATCTCTGAGTTTCTGCGTCAACCCGTCAACCCTTTGGAACTGACGAATCGGCCTTAAATGTAAATCTCGGTTGATTATTCGCTGCGTGAGCATTTTTCGCTACTGCCGTCTCTGCATCCAAGGTTCTTTTTCATGTTCCCGGACAGTCTATCTTCTGCAATTTCACGCTTTGTAATCGTCCCGGTCTTACAGAGCAGGTGCTGAAAATCATTTCTGCCCCGTTTATTCCGGAAACATTCCACAACGGCAGCCTCATTGAATTTCCAGTCCTCTACATTAACCGTTGCAGGCTTACAATATGTTTTCAAAATCAACCTCCTAAATATCATCTGGTTACTCCCCATGACTTTCCCTGTAGGTACTAGCCTTGTTGGTTTCAAGTTATTTTAGCAATACGCAAGGATTATACGATGCAATGATTTTTATATACACTAACCCTTAATGTACCAGTTGCTCCCAGGAGCCGTTCCAGTTCGTGTTACCCGGCCCATTGTTCGAGTTACGGCAAAGGAACGCCGCCATTACCGCCGTTGTTCGTTGCCCCAAACCCAGGCGGACCGAACGCCGGACGCCGCCGGATTGCAGTTGAAGCCAGCCCCCAAACATCGTATAACCCTAAAATTTTTATTCTATTTGCAAATAGGATAAGCAAAGTAAAAGGGGCTGACTGCCCCTCTGCTTCGCATTCACCCCTGTCTTTACCCCCTCTGAACCAGGTGCTCCCAGGGAGCCGTACCAGTACGCGTTACCCGGCCCATAGTACGAGTGACGGCAAGGAACGCCGCCAGCACCGCCGCTGTTCAAGTGGCCCCAAACCCAGGCGGACCGAACGCCGGACGCCGCCGGAAAGCAGTAGAAACCAGCCCCCACTCCAGTACCGCTGCCGCTTGCATTGGTTGCCTCCGGCCAGAGAACATCATCGTTGATAATGTTGTCAGCAATGTACTTCCATGAGCCTGTAGTTCCTGCCGGGAATGTAAGGTGTGCTCCTTCGATTTTGTCATAGTTCTCGTTGATTGCAGAACCAACTTTCGACTGGTCGAAGCATTTATAACAATCGAACGTGTAGTTACCGTCTGCATCTGTTCCCCACTGCCAGAGTTCATCAGACACAATCAAATAACTTCCGTTCATAAACTCAACGCCCTGGAGCATACCCGGCTCTTTTCCGAAGTTGGGCTGTATCTGCTGCCGTCTCTTCCCAGTACGTTGTCATTCCATCCGGAATAATACGGACTGGTGGAAAGATAAGTGCTGCCTGCTGTTGTATCGAAGCTCTTTCCTCCGTTGTCAACATAGACTGCTGAGTAATCCGTACCGTCAATATTTACCGTCTCAATGGCGGTGATCAGCTTCGCATCAAAGATGGAATAGTTGCTTGGTGTGTTTCTGTCTGGTCCGCTCTGGAGTCCTAACATGACAGCAGAACCCACAAACAGATTCGCTCCCTGTGCAGTTGTCAGAATCACACGTTCCACGCCAGTCTCACTGACCGCAACTGTGTACTGGTAGTTGTAATTTGTACAGCCTTCGATCTTTCCGGAATTTCCTTTACGTCCGTATTTCAGACGCATCATAATATCCAGGAATTTGAGCAGTGAACCAGATGCTCCGGAATACTGTGCACCCTGGCTCTCCATCTGGTTACTCCGTTGGTATGGGAAATACGGTTGACCGGCTTTAAGCCAGTTCCGCAGGTAATACTCCCATCAACATCGATACCGGCATAATACTTCGGATGTGCCATGTACTCATGCGTCTTTCCGGTTCTGTCCGTTCCTTCCGGCCATCTCTTGTAGCCCGGTGCCGGGTGGCATCTTGTTTTCAGATACTTATAATCCTTGTCCTGCCATTCTCTCTTGTAAGTATTCTTCTGGACCATCCAACAAAGATGTTCTCCAGACCTTACATCCGCCGTATCGTCAATATGCTCCACATAAAAATCTCGTGAGAGCCATCGGCATTTTTCTGCCGCAACTTCCAGACACCACAACTGCGGAAGGTGTGCGAATGGGTCGGAACCGGCTGTAGATTCTGTAGACGGTGTGCAGGTCAGGCCTGCGGAATCATCCGTCAGCTCGCCGATCATCGATGTACTCTTGGAATATCTCGGTGTGGTTACGCCATGTGTTCTCGTATCATCCAGGACATTTCCGAACCATCTTTCCAACATCTCTCCCTTGGTGTACAGTTCCGGGTCATACTGATACTTCCACCACTCAACAAAAGGGCGTCCACCTCTGCCTTAGAAGTAGCCGCCGCAACCTTTTCTTTGTAGAGAATATCCGCTTCTCCTGCCATCTGGTTTCTGTGTACCTTTACCAGTAACTGCATTGTTGTGTCTCTGGGGAAATTTAACACTTCTCCGTTTAAATTATCGCTCACTTAAATACCTCCTATGCACTCAAAATAATAGCGTCAAGTCCGTTGTCATCCGGGTTAATCCGAAATGCAATCGTATTGACCTGGTTAATAAGTAACTCTGTGGCTTCTTTCGCCTTGGAAATAGCATCTGCTGTATTCTCCTGCCGGTCCTTTTCATTCTGGATTCTGACATTCTCATTTTTTGCTCTTTCCTGCTCTGCTACCACTCTCAGATTCTCAACCTGCACTCTTGCCTCTTCTGCCTGTACTCTGATAGTCTCAGCTTTGGCTCTGGATTCTTCTGTCTTATTCGCTTTCTGGGTAGCCTGGTTCGCATCCTGTGTCGCCTGCTTCGCTGCCGCTGTTGCATTATCCGCATTTCCGGCCGCCGTAGAAGCCAAACTTGCTGCCTGGTTCGCATCCTGTGCTGCCTGGTTCGCTGCCGACACTGATTTTTGGATAGCTGAATCAACCTGCTGTGCGGAATCGACCACTTTCTGTAAAGCTGTCTGCCGAGCTTTTCCATCAGCAGTGGCCTTCTCAGTCGCACTCTGCTGAGCTTTTCCATCAGCAGTGGCCTTCTCAGTCGCACTCTGCTGAGTCTTGCCATTCTTAGTTGCCTCTTCCAGAGCTGACTGCTGTTTCTTTCCATTGATATTGCCTCTGCCAAAATCATCCAATGCCGCCTGCACCTCTTCGGCTTTCGTATTGATTGTCTCTACCTGGTTCTTGACAGTCTCAGCCGCCTGCTTCACTTCAGACTTGATACCGTTGTAGCTTTCATTCTCCTCATGGATTTTCTGCATACAGGAGATAAAAGCTCCTTCTTACCTCTTCTCCATAGACCGCATTCCTTAACTGGTCTAACTCCTGGGAAATATCTGCCATTTAACTCACCTCCGGTTCTTTAACATCCTCTCCCTCTGGTTCTGCAGGAGTGTCCTGGTTTTCAAAACTCTCCGGATTCTCAAATGCACGAATCAGCTCTGCTTTTCCTTCTCATAAGATTCCTGCATCTCTTTGAGTTTGGCTTCGTAATACGCTTCTGTCTTCTGCTTATGCTCATCCACACAAGAAGCCAACTCCATATATGCCTCATTTCTGTATTCAAGCAAAAGTCCCTGCAAAATGTTCTCAATCATAAAAATAGGGAGTGGAAAAGCTCTAATCAAGTTTCTCACTCCCCAGGGTAATAGTCTGCTTTGCATCTGCATAAAAACTCTACTGCCGTTGTATCCGGTTTCTTTACTTCGTCCAACTTCTTATTCTCGTTCATTACTTACGTTTACCTCCTTCGCTTTCTGGAGCAGTACCAGAACCTCCGCTTCGGTATAAGTTCTGGCGTTGTTGCTGTTACCAATTCCGACTGCTCATTTGTTCTTGTGTTTGCTTTCTGGTTCTTTGAACTTCATATTTAGCCATGCCGTCTCCTTTCTTATCCATACCACGTTCCTTTTATGAGGATTCCATTCTTGAACTGCATCAAGCAGTTATTGGACCACTGTCCCACCGTTCCGTTACTGTTCATTGATAATATCTGGACAAAACGAAGCGTACCATTTATTGCGCCATCTTCAAAAGAAACGTTTCTCAACGTCCAGTTGTGCATATCGATGTCGCACCCAGCGTGAAGGCGTCCAGATGTATAATCGCCCCATCCTTTGTTTTTTTTCTGCACATACGTCCATTTCATCGTATAGGTGCCTGCTCCGGAGTAATCCTGTGCCGCCCAAGTCATATACGCCCCCTGGCCACTCCAGGTCGAAGTCAAATCCTTTTTTTGAATTATCGCTATGCAAACTATTTGCACCGATTTTTCCGACATAATAGCCATCTCTCCAAAAGTGATTTCCATTCTCATTAAAAGCGGCACGCTTCTTTGACGTTTCTACTCCATTATTGTATACAGCAATTTCTCCAGGGTTTATCTGAATGTACTTTGAGTTCTTATTAAACGCCACGATTACGTTATTATAATACTGCGTGATATAAGACCCCATTTCTCCCTTTGCTCACTTTGGACGTGATATTATTTGCATTTACCTTTATTGACGCCGCCAACTCATCCTCGCCCTCTGTGGCTCTCTTCACTTCTGCCTCGATCGAATTTTTCAGCACGTGCAACTGGCTCTCCGAATAGCCGGAAATATAGCCCAGGACCTCGATATCCGTTACATAGACATTGGCTCCGGAAACGTAATTTGTACACATACAAATAAGCACTTCCGGCTGATATGCTATCAAACCGGAACTCAAAATTCTGGTATGAACTTGTCAGACGACCTGCCGATGTATATTTGCTGGTTCCTCCAAAAGAAATACGGATTCTCGCTGTGTTCTCCTGGCCTGCATCGCATCTGGCTTTGAACCGGATTATAAACGGGCTTGTCCTCGGAACCTTGATAATCTGCCTCAGATAGTAACTGGATGTTGTGCTTACCCTGTCAATCTTTGCACAGTTCTTGAGTTTTCCGTAACCTTCGTGATGTATGTTGTGCTCGATCTATACCATGAAGCAAAAGCATCATCATTATTGGAGAAGCTACTGTTCTGGCAGTAATCATGCTGCGTATTTTCGTACACTTCGTTTACAGAGGCAGTGACTTTTCCTACCTCCACTTCCAGCTTGGTATCAATATCATCCAACAGCTCCTGCATATCTCGCAGACATCTTATATCCGTAACATACAATACACTTCCGGCATATCCGTAAACCGTCACTGCCACCGACTTTGTAGCTTTCGTGATTTTTACCTCTTTGCTGTAGGTGTGGAACTCGTCCGCCGTATATCCGCTCAGATACGCCGTAGACTTATTCTCAGAAAATCCGTACTGAATGTAGGACGGGCGGTATTTTTGACCCTTCCGGGTACGCTGCCTCAACAGCAATCTTATAATTGCCAGCCTCCATAGTTCCAAGGCTCTGCGTCAGCGTTATTGCCCCTGTTCCGGAAAACGTCAGCTTAAAAGCCTTTTTATTCAAGAACTCCGTACTCTCAATCGTGCATATGCTGATTGCTCCGGATAACGTAAATTTACTGAGAGTGAGCGTTTCCTGCTCTCCCCAGTAATGTAGTTCTTTCTGGCAACCGTCTCTTTTACGCTCCCGTACCGACAGGGTAATCCTGTTCTCCATGTTTGAGATCGAATTTTCTATCTCTTCTCTGGCAACTCTTACCTTTCCATCAGCATAATCGTTGGCCGCCGTCTCACTTTCTGAAATTTTCGTCTCGACCGATGTGCGATATCCGGCATCCAGGGATTCCGTTTTGACTGAATTTACCAGAAGCATTTCTCCATTGATTTTCCATCCATAGTCAATGCCACTCCGTCTATCGGTCCGTCATATCCCTGGCTGTAATGAGCAAAACCGCCAAGACCCCATCTCCACAGGTTCTTGGCTTTATTCTTATAATCCACATCGTCAGCAACAATAAACTCATTCGGAACGTGCACTGCATATCCACTGGCTACCTGTTTATTTATTAGGTCCTGTGCGCTTCTGAGAGCCTCCTGCAAGATTTCTGTCTTACTCGGCAAGGATTTTATTGTCTCTTCCATTTCAGCCGTACTCTGGCGGTTTGACGAGGTGTAGGACTTAGCACTCGTCTCATCGCCCAACGTAACAGTGTTGTCCTTGAAGCTGGTAATATACACTTTCTTCTTTGTCAGTGGAAACTCCCGGTCTAAACCGTTCGGTGTGGAAACGCACTGGATCATGTTACCGACCTCAAATCTCTGGAAGGATTCATCCGTCAGATTTAAGTCTATCGCTTTCAGCTCCAGTACCATCTTCTCAAACTGTACCGACTTCAAATATTCCTCGGCCTTTTTCTTCAAGTTCTCTGGAACTGTCACATCGTCCCAGGTTACTGTCTTGTAAATCTTGCCATATTCCTTTGACTGCATTATCATCTGTGACATAATCAACTCCGCCATTGACGCTTGCAATCGTCCTACGCTGTTCAGATATTGCCTCCAACGCCGGGTCCTGCTCGTCTTCATCCAGCTTTGCTCCCAATGGGATAATGCACGTTGCCAGGTCCGAAGCATCCATATTCTTTGAGAAGTCCAACAGGTTCTTCCCAAACCGGATGCCCTGCGTGTTCCTGGTGTAATAGTCTTCATCTGACAGGTAATCAAGGATTCTCAGGCCGTCTTCATGCCGGATAACCAGATGCCCTCCAAGTCTGCTCGTCAGTTTCTTTTTGAACGCCGTTCTGGTGTCCTCGTAATTGGAATACCGGTACAGTGAATCATTAGAATCCTTTACCGTTACTCTGCCGACAACGAACCGCTTTCTCTCCTCCACCTGTGCGTTATGAATATCTATCAAATCCTGCACATACGCCTTGACCGATATGTTGTGATAAACCTTCGGCCGCTGGATGCTGTCACATAAAAAGGCAAGCTCTCCTTCAACGAAGACTTTCTTTGTTCCAGAAAAATCTTCATCGTCATAGAGAACTCGCCCGTAAAACTCGGCTCATCATCCCTGTAAATCACAATGTCTGTTGTCAGCTTCTTGACCTTGTCATAGTAAGGGTGTGTCGGAAACACCTTGAAGGTTGCCGAACCATTGATGTTATCTCCAATTTCAAAATACGGATTTCCACCAACAGTCAGCTTTTACCCTAGCATCGTGAATCGTGTACTCCTTGCCGTCCACATAGGCTTTAATCGTATACATCTACAGCATCCCTCCTCTGTGAATCAGCGTGACCTTGCCCGTTCCTGGAAGTAAAGGTCGTTCACTCCTTTGGCCAGAACAATGTCATACATGATATTCTCGCCGGTATATATCGTATAGGTCGAATTACGATACCTTACCTTCATTTCCGCATTGGAAACAATTCTGAGCGTTTCATTATGAACCCAACCGTCCAGGCTGACTTTCTGCCAGCCAGAGCCGGAACTGATCGTGATGTCTGAGGTGTTCCGGATAACGCCATTGATGAAACTGAACGTGTCCCACTTCCAAGGCTCATCCGAAGAATCCACGCTGATTTTTATACGGCTCGCATTTGCAGCTTATAACAATCTCCGCCGTTACATCATTATTCTTCTCCGTCTCTATCTCACACCTGCCGGTATAATAATATCCCTTGTCGGTATCCAGGATGATTCTCTTCGAGATTCCCTGCAAGTCAGAAGCGATCTGACTTAACAGACCGCTCCATCTTTCATAACTACAGTTTCTTGCCCCGAATGTGAATTTCAAGGTTCGCATCTCTATTTTACACCGCCGTTCTGGGCTTCTGAGAGGTCCAGGTCCCCGTTCATGCCGGGGACGCTCACATACTCTGTCTTTGCTTTCGGTATGCCGATAACAATCTTCTTGAGTCTTAAGCCCCAGTCCCGGAACGAATGCGTCTCATCAAACGTAATGCCTACTCCCGACATGATTAACCTCCTCTCTTCTTGTGTATCAATTCTTGCCATGTTTTCATCGACAATCGGTGTTGTTGTATCTCCAACTTCCCTACCGTCCAAATCTACATGAACGTGTGTCTCTCCGGTAATCTCTACCGTTGTGTCTCCGCTCTCGAAGACTCCTGCTTCTCTTTCTCAACTTTGTATGTTGTGCTGACCTTCTTATCAACAGCAATCTTTCCGGTCTCCACATTAACCGCCGTCTGCATCCGCTTTCCGAGACTTGCCATCTCATCATCCATCTGCTTATACAGGTCTGGCATCTCGGCTTCAATACCTACGCCGATACCAGGTGGAATCCACTTACCAATCTCATCCGCAAAGACTTTGGACGGGGAGTGAATACCTAATGCTCCCTTAACACCGTCTACGATGCCAGAGAAGAAACTCTGCACCTGGCGTCTGAACCAACCGGCCGCATTACAGATTCCGTTCCATACACCCATCACGATGTTGCAGCCTACGTTCGCCATCTGAGACGGCAGGTTTGCTACGCCATTTATGACGGCACTACACAAATCAGATGCTGCCTGTCTTCCCTTCGCCACCATATCGGAACCCCACTGGATTACCTTCTGGAGCGTATTGCTTAACCAGGTCCAAATTTTCCCCGGCAACTGGGAGAAGAAATTGACGATTGCATCTATCGTGTTGGAAGCTATTTCTTTCGCTTTCTGTAAGGTGTTGGAACCCCGTTACCAGCTTATTAAAAGCATCGGTTGCCAGTTCCAAATCTTGCCCGGCAGTTCGGAGAAAGAACTTCACGATACTGTCTATACAGTTGCTTGCTATCTCCCCGGCTTTCTGGGCATCTGACTTCCCCCATTCAACCAGTTTGTTGTAGGCGTCTACCAGCCAGTTCCAGATTTTACCCGGCAATTCAGAGAAAAAATTTAATGATGCTGTCTATCATCTGAGGAACATTCGTTGTGATCCAGTTAATCACATTTGCTCCCCACTCAATCAGCGTACCGATTACAAAGCCTATCGCATAACCGATTTTTGTATGGCAGGTCCGTAAAGAACTGCACAATCGCATCAATAATCTGCGATACTACCTCAGATGCCGTTTCCAGCATCGAAGCTCCCACTCGACAAAACTTTCTGCCAGTGAGCTAACGGCATCTATGATTTTTCCGGGCAGTTCTGAAAACCACTCAACCGCAGAGTCTATGAACTCGCCTATGCTATCCAGGACGCCAGAAAACCATTCCGAAATAGCTGAACCAAGTTCACTCAGCTTCTCGGGATGCTCTTGAAAAATTCTACAATCTGGTCCCAATGTTCCTTTGATGAGAACAACCGCCGTTGCTACCGCCGCTACAATTCCAGCTACCGCCGCCGCAACCAGTGCAGGTGCTCCAAGGATAACAGCCCCGACAGCCGCCAGTGCAATACCGACTACCATCAGAACCTCTTTTATGGCACTGAAACCATTTACAAACATATCTACGAAATTGGTAACTGCAAGAATCGCTCCTGCAATGATAGAACCAATTCCGGCTATTGACGAACCGAACTCTGCAAAGAATCCGATTACCTTCTGAACTGCTCCTCCGATAGAGGAGAAAATACCTGCGACCTTCGGGAACTCCAGTTCCAGAACTTCCATCAGTGTTCCGGCTCCGCCCCTTCCAGAGTGCGAATCCTTCTACAACTTTTCCAATCACTCCAACCAGTCGGAAACTCCGCCTTTCAGTGTGCCAAGCACCTTGAACAGAGATTTTACGGAGGACAGAACGGAACTTGTAACGCTCAGAGCTGCTATGGACGCCGCAATCACGCCGATTGCATATCCGACAGCCTCCAGAACATTCGGGTCTGCTCCATCAATCACACCGAACAGGTCAGAAACCGCATCTACAATTCCTGGATAATCGTACTTGCCGTATCGATGAATCCATTAAGGAACCCTTCTATCAGTGCAGATACGCCCGGAAATTCTTCACTCAGCCCCTCGCAGAATCCGGCTACGAAATCTTTTGCAGCCAGGATGATAAGCGGCAGATTTTCTTGTACCGCCTCGCCAATTTTACTCAGCATTTCACCGAAAGAACGGCCTATCTCCTCGGAATGGTCGCTTAATGCCTGTAAAAATTTCGTAAACAAATAAATACCGGCGGACCACATATCCCCGGCAACATTCAGAATCGCTTTTACAAGCTCAGCAACTACAGTCGCTCCGGCCTCTGCAAATTCTTCCTGGTGGTCCATGATGGCATTTATGAACGTACCTACCAGGTCCTCTGCAACCCTATCAGTGTAGGTGCTGCCTCCATAGCCATCTGTGCCAGCTCAGCGAGTGAATTTCAAACGCCTCAATCAGACCGTCAAATCCTTTTTCCGCCATGGCTTCATTCATATCCTCTACCATGCCGGTAATGACTTTGACCGTTTCTTTCATTGGTTCCTGTACCTCTTCGTACAGGGCAATACCTATAGAATTCAACGCACTCTTACAGAGTGTGATTGCTCCTGGCAGGTTATCGTTCATGGTGTCCGCCATTTCCTTGGCGCACCATCCGCATCGTAAATAGAATCCGTCAACTTCTGGTAGTCTTCATCGGACGCATTCACGATAGCCAGCAATCCACTCATAGCCTCCTGTCCGCCGAGTGATGCTGCAAGCTGTGCTTTCTGTGCTTCTGTCAGGCCTGCAAATCCAGAACGCAGGTCATTCATAATCTCTTTCAGAGACTTCATGGAACCGTCACTGTTCGTCAGTGAGATTCCTAACTGGTCCATAGCCGCCTGTACTTCTTTGGTCGGCTTCGCCATTCTCGTGAAAATGCTTCTCAGAGATGTACCAGCCTGGCTTGCCTTGATTCCAGAGTTCGCCATCAGACCGATTGCCGTAGCACAGTCTTCAACGCTGAATCCTAAGGCTCCGGCTACTGGGGCAACGATAGCTTGAACGTCTCGCCCATCATTCCTACGTTGGTATTGGAATTGGATGCCGCCTTTGCCAGCACATCTGCAAAATGTGTAGCATTGGAAACTTCCTTCGAGTACCCGTTTTTGATGATGGTTGTTGTTCCGTCTGCTGCCAGTCCGAAAGCAGTCATAGCATCGGTGACAATATCGCTCGTTGATGCCAGGTCTTCCCCGGATGCCGCCGCCAGGTTCATAATACCTTCAATACTGTTCAGCATATCTCCGGTTTTCCATCCGGCCATCGCCATGTACTGGAAAGCCTCGGCACTTTCTGTGGCACTGAACTTCGTCTTGGCACCCATTTCCTTTGCCTTATCAGCAAGCTGCTGAATCTCCGTAGCCGAAGCACCGGAAATGGACTGGACCTTGCTCATTCCTGCCTCAAAGTCAGAACCGACCTTGATTGCAGCCGTACCAATACCGGCTACTGCTGTTGCAGCACCGGCCCAGAATAGTAGTGGTAGCCTTAATCGCTCCGCTCGCCATTCCAGATAATTTGCTTAGTCCGCTCTGGAAACCGGAACTATCTATGCTGGTGTCAAATTTCAGCGTACCATCATAGCCCATGTTCTCACCTCAATTCTTCGGCTCAATCATCGGCTCATAATGGCACTACTTGATTTGTTTTCCGTCTTTGATTTTTAATTCAAAACGGGCATGACAATTCTCCCTTTACAGGAGACCATCACGCCCGAACACTCCGCCGTCTCTTCAAAAAACAACGGCATTTTATATTTACACTCCGGGCATTCCACCCGTATCATTTTCTTCTTTACATCTTCAATAGCCAGTCACCTCCTACAGCAGTCCCGTAAGGTCGCCGCCGTTCATAAGGGCTTCTGCTATTGCATCTACCTTCTCTTCCTCATCAGCAGGCAACGGTAAAGCATACAGTTCTTTCTTCCTGCGGTAGAAGTCTCTCTGCTCCTTCGTCATGGTCGCATCGATGTCTACGCTTCGGTACTCCATAATCTTACTGAACTCCAGGTCAGAGGACAGCGTTCTCAGCAAAGCCTTAAACTTCCACCAGTGCAGGTATTCAATGTCCTGTAGGTCTATGTGATACTGCGTCAGAAACGCCGAATAGATGTAATCATCGTCATGCTCGAAAGAATAAATCCTTTGCACTTCCGCCGCTCCTTCTACTGCTCCGGCTCTCTTCTCACGCCATCGTTTACCACCGGCATAGAACCACAGCAGTCCATCCACCGCAGCATCCAGGTTCTCCGGAATCTCCGGATATACCAGTTCCAGACCTTGCCTTGCTTTCTCAGCGTCCGAAAGCTCCGGGTCCTGCATCATCATTTCAAACAGAATGAAGGTACGGAAGTTTGTTTCTATCGCATACTCCGTACCCTCAATCTCTACTGTTTCCGGAAGATAGTCTACAAGCATGTTGTGGTTCATGAATTATCACGCCCACTCGCATTACCGATTGGCGTTACTACTGCTCCGTTCTTGCCATGCTTATTTTTCTTACCTTCCTGGCGTCTCTGTGCCCTGTTCATGTTGTACTTGTTAGTAATCGCATTTACCTGGCCTTTCATCTTACCAGCCTCAGAAGAAACAATTCCTGAAAGCATCCATGCAGATTGCCAGGTTGTTTTTACCCTTGAACAGCTTTTCAGCCGTTCCATCTCCAAATACCTCATCGAAGAAATCCTTCACGATTCCACACATTTCCCGGATGCCGTCTGCATTAGACAGCTCCGTATGCTTCTTGATTCCTCAGCTCTTTTCACAACCTTATCCATGGATTTCTCATAGACTTCCATAGTGTCTGCATCGAACAGATCTAACTCTAATTCCTGTCCACAAATTTTTAACATGCTCATATTACTTTACCTCCAAATTTAAGCCGCAGCTTCTTCAAATGTCTTTGATTCTGTGTTGAAATATCCGTCAAGCGGATCTCCTACTGCATTGAGATTTCCACTCATGCTCTGCTTCTTTTTCTCCAGATACGCCGCTCACTTCGGCGGATACCAGGAACTTTCTAGCCGCAAATGTATTTGCAACCAGTTCAGAAGCGTTCTGCTTCTGGTCCCATAACTCTACTCTGCAATACTCAAATTCTGCATCGCTGCCGGTCAAATGGTTTCTTCCTACATGGTACAGTGCGTTGACTGCATCCTGGCTCTTGATGAGTCTTGCTTCAAACGGAAATACCGATGTGTAGGACACAACAGAGGAAGAGGAAGACGGCTCACACACATACTTCTCAGATTCGCTCTCTGCTCCGAAGGTTTCATCCAGTGTTGTGAAACCAACGCCCATCAGTACCCAGTTCGGCTTTTCGAATGTTCCGATATTCAGATAATCCGCAAACTGGTGTCTCTGTACCACTTCTCTTGCGCCACTTTACATTACCTGCCATTTTTGCCTCCTTAAAAATACAATAATCGCAAAGGAAATCTGATACCTTGCGTTCTTCATAGCTCCGTCAAAGATATATCCAGGGGAAAGAACTTCTATCTCCTCTGCACACATTCCTTCCGGAAGTTCCGGGAGATTGCCTGCCATGCTGTTCTCCTCTACCCAGTCTGCAAATTCTTCGTAAAACGTGCTGTTCTCGATGTTCTGTACCCGGTCCATGCTGTAAAACTCCCTGGAACCGAACTGGAACTGATACTGCCGCTCCGAACTGCCATCTACATATCTTTGGATTACCGGGTCAAATATCCGGTCTCTATAGTGTACTCTACCGGGTCCGGCCCAAAGGGCATCTACCCGGAATACACCGTCTTTCAAAGAGGGCATTTCAGAAAATACTCTGTTATGCCCTCCAGTACACTATTTACTTCCATGTGACCTCCCTAAATCTTATCTGCTCCTCGCAGAATGTCTTCTTTTCAGCCACCTTCATTCGCTCAAACCAATGTGCTCCTCGGTTTGCATCATACGGTCTGGTGTCTGCGGTTCCGTAATACTGCATGGCAGCATACGGGGCAATGTAATCTACCTCTCCACTGCCTACATCCGTTCCCAGTTTGCCGGATTTCTCCAACATACCAGTCTGGAACGGAACTCTCGGACTGCACCTTCTCAGTACCTCCGAATCTACAAACATCTGCTTTCTACTAAACTGAGCATTCCTTCTTGCCGCAAATTCCGGGCTCCAGGTCAGCTCCGCTTTCCCGTTCCCGGAATTGATGATTGAACCTTTCGGAGTTGTGATCTTTTCCAGTGCCATCACGCACCCCTATTCTCCAGTGCTTCGTCCTGTCGGTTCCTCTGATTGTGTTGTCGGCATATTCTGTGACAGTCACAAAATCTTCATCGTGCTGTCTCAGCTTTGCCAGCTCCTCAATCGTATCTTTCAGAATGATACCCTGGCGGAAACTGAACGTATCAAACAGCCACTGTCCGGCCACCACATACTGTCCTCGCACGATATAAGCTCCCTTCTGGATAGTCCAGTACCTCTCTGCCTCTTCATCTGACAGCTTCTTGTATTTCTCTTCGCTTATATACTGCTTTCCGGCTTCTACTGTCGCTGTGACCGGGATTCGGATTACGCATTTTGCTTTATCCTTACGGTCTGTGTCCGATACAGTCTCTCCCTTTGTTCCGTACCACGAAACGCCCATAATTCTTGTCGCACAGAGCTTTTCCCGGCGGTCTGCTCCGATTCTCAGATCAAAGATTGTCACATCACTGTTTGTCATCATACTCTTTCACCCACCCCTGTTCAGCAGTCCGGTGTTTGCCAGGTATGACCTCACAGCTCTGTACATCTCGTTATGCAACGCCGTATCATTCATGGCATCCGCATAGCTGATGGAATATCCATCGTTGATTCCGACTTCACAACAGCTTCTCTCTTTTCGTTCTGCACTGCCACCGTATCAGCTACACAGCAGATTGCATCCTTGATTGAATCTACAATTGAACTCAGTCTTGCAATCCGGCCAAACGTAACCTGGTTCACGAATGCTTCAGAAATATTCTCAACTCTCTTGAAATCATTCTCCGTTTTTATCTGCGTGCCACCGTAATCATTCTTGTAGTACGTGAAATCCACATACGGTCTTCTTACGTCCTCCTGGACCATCGAAACACCCTTTCTGATAAATTGGTAGGCTGCAAAGAAAAATCAGCTATTCGCCGGGTTTACGCCCTCCTGCGTAGCTGAATCTTTTTGCCGGTCTTCTTTTCTTTCGGAGAAGATGCACCCGTTCCGACTTCCGGCTCCAGGCTTTCAAGCGAATAGCCCATGCTTTTGTAATATGCTGCCTTTCTTTCGGGAATCCGGCAGGAACTCCCGTCTTTCGTTGCTAAATACATAAGCTACCTCCTACTCAGTTTTCTTTGAGCCTTTGGCCGCCGGTTTCTTTTCGGAATCCTCAGAAGTCGGTGCAACTGCTCCCATTGTAGCCTGTGCCTGGATTGCAGCTTTCAACTCATCGTTCTCCTTCTGAAGCTTAGTAATCTTCTTGTCTGCATCCTCCGCATACAAGGTTGCCTCTTCCAGCTTGGATTTCAACTCATCGTTCTCCTTCTTGAGCTTTTCAGCAGTTGCCTTGATGTTTTCCGGCTCGAACAGTATATTGTCATTCTCATCCCGGATAATGTAGCCCATCTTCTTGTATTCATCGAATTTCTCATCGGGATTCTGAGAACTCTGTTCTTTTTTCTCAACTTTATACATATGGTTTCTCCCTTCAAAAATTGGCTCCATGCACACGCACAGAGCCAGTGATCAGTTTCTCTTATGCACTCACATGGAAATCAATAGCGTCCATCTTGTGAGGCAGGATAAATACATCCTCAAAAGATTCCTCGAAGTAGTCATACTTGCCCTGGGAACCAGCGGAAGGCGGGTCGAGCTGAGCGAACTCGTAGGAAATCGGTGTGATTACCGCCATCGGATGTACCAGAACCATGTTGATCTGCTTCGCTGTGAATCTACCTTCCAACCCTCGGTAAAGTCATACTTCGTCTGCATCATGTCACTCGGTACGCTCTCCGGAATCTTCACATCATCAATAGAGTTAATTGCTCTCTTGATTGCATCAGAACGGCTGCCGACATCAACGGTTCTGTAAATCTGCTTCGCATTGTTGATGAGCGTTCTGACATCCGGTGTCACATACAGGATTCTTCCAGCTCTCGGAACTCTCTTATTATCCATGTCCTTCATCATCTCATCAAAGACGGTCAGTACATTCTCCTCTGTCAGTGCTTCACTGTGGGCTGTCTTCGCTCCGTCAGTGGTCCAGTCTGCATACAGCTTGGAAATGCAGTAAGCATTCATCTCCGGGAACTTCTGCTCCTCGTTGTAAACCTTCGTGATATTTCCGATTGCCACTACGCCCTTGGTCTCTGCAATATCTCTCGGATGTACCAGTGTCTGCCACTGTCTGTGGTTCTCCAGTGTCAGCGGTTTCCACTCGTTGTTATAGTTACGCTTTCTGGTTCCGATGGTATCTCTATCTCCATCGGTACGGCCAGTTGTGGAAATTGTCGGCACCTCGATAACTCTGGAATTTACCCAACGGAATCTTCCGTTGTTCGGTGTCGCAAATAAATCTCCAAAATACAGGACATGGGAACATCTGCTCCAGTGTCTGTAAATACTGGTTGCATAATTTAATTTCGCCATTTCATTCTCCTCCTGTTAGTTCTTGTCTGGCTGTCTGATTAAGTTGAACCCGAACGGATTAAACTGTGCTTCTTTTCCCTTGACTCCTTCGCCTCCGGCTCCGCCAGTTCCGCCAACTCCTCTTGCAAAGAACGGCTTTCCTTCCTCTTCCTCGTGGGAATCGTCTTCCGGATCGCCATCATCATCAAAAACAAAAGCTCCCTTGTAATCGTCATTCTCCATGAGAGACTTTATAAACTCATCGCCTCCCAGGAACTTTCCGTCTTCCAGGGTAAAGTTCTTCTTTTCAAACTCTGCTCTCACACCGTTTTCTGCAGGTTTGCTGGAGAACTTATAACCACCCATAAACATATCCAGTGCATGGTTACGCTCCTGGGCTGCAAGCTGTGCAGTCAGCTTCTGTGTTTCCTGGGTGTACTTTGTCTCCCAGTCCTTTGCAGACTGCTTAATGCCGTCAATATCCATGTCCTTGTAGGACTGAATCGTTGTATTGGCATCTGACAACTGCTGTTTTACTCCTGTCCAGCTCTGTAATCTTGGCATCCAGTTTTTCCTTCGACACATAGCCTCCGGCTTTCACATCTACTACCTGGATTTTCTTGTCTGCATCAATCGCTGCCTCCAGTTCCGCATAAGTCATAGCCTTAGGCTCTTCGCCGTCCTTCGGGGTTCCAAAAAGTTTCTTCAAAAAATTCGTAAGCCATTTCACTTACCTTCCTTTCTTCGTTTCGCTGATTTCGTTTAGATTCCGGTTCACTCCGGCACTGCTATCGTGCGTTTATATCTCCGCACGCAAGAGAAGGAGACAGTTTTATATGCCATATCACAGGGCAAAACAACAGCCAGACATTCCACAAACGGACCGGCTGACTGCTATTTGTTTTCGTGGTCTTAAAGGGTGTCTACGAACTTCTGAGAGTTCCAGGACACGTTTTAAGTGCTTCAATGGTAAATTGTAAGGGTCGATACGTTACGGCCCTATACGGGGCGAATACCATTTAACCCATGGATGGGAGATAGCAGGATCACCTCCTTCCTACTCTTCTACGAATACAAGCCAGTCCTTAGCTGCCATATCTGTCTGAGATGGCGTCCATGGCACAAGCCCTTTCGGTGCATTTTCGTTGTCGGTCACAAGCCCGGTAGTGACGATATAGACATACTGCTGAGTCAGTTTGCTGTGTTCATCCGGGAACTGCATTTCAAGGTAAATTCCTTTTCCGTTCCAGCCTTTTCTTGCCACCTTGACGCCACGCTCCAGGAATTTGTACGCATCCCCGAATCCAAACGTAGCCTCTCCGCCGAGTTCCGGGCAGTTCTCTTCATCTGCAATCTGCCACTCATCAGAAGCAATATTGTCGAAGGTGTACTCCGGGCGGTCTGTCTGGCGAATATCCAGTTCCTCCCCGTCTTTGGTGTGTATCATGATTGTTTTCTTCTCAGCATCCCAGTACCAGTAGCCGCCCCAGTTCGGCAGTTTTACCTTCACGCCCTGTTTCATCAGCATATAGGCATCTGAAAACATCATGGATGGTCCAAAATCTGCACAAATGCAAGCCTGCTCAATATAGATGTCCTTGCAGTTCGCATGAACCAGGTCTTCATTGTAGGTGCGGTCGATGTACTTCATCTTCTCCTCGACATTCGGATTGACAATGGTTTCTGTCTCTCCGGTCGGCATGTGGATATACAGAAAAATCATTTCCGGCTCCTTGCCTTTTCCTTTCAGCTCCTCATACTGCTTCATCAGTTCTTCTTTTTCATGCTTATTTCCTCGCTTTCTTATTCGCCCATACAGCTTTTCCACTGACTGAGCGGTTAAATGATACCAAGTTACCGTTGCCGTCATATACGGCTGATACCTGCGTTCTGGCGGTATCTACGCTTCGTCCGGTTTGCTTGCAGAAATCCTTCATCTGCGATTCCTTCTCTTTCAGCTTCACAGATTCTTTCTGGAACTCCTCCCGGAAGTACGCTCTGTCGGCTTCTGACTGAACCGTCTGGATATACGAATCATAGGCAGCCAGGATTCTCTTATACTCTCTGACTGTCCGTTCATATTCACGCTGCTTCTGCATACACTCATACTCCGTAAGAAGGTTCCCTGCAAACGAATACTTAGGTCTGCTGTAATCGTCCAGATCATCTTTCGTGTATGCCGGTTTTGAAATTCCCGGCCAGTACGGGTAGAAGCTATGTCTGCAATTCCAACCGCACAAACCGGCTCCCGTTCCATATCCGGTTGCCTCGTAGAAGTTCTCGTACCCCGGAGCTGTGCCCTCAATCTTGAACACCTTGCCCTGCCAGACTGAGTGTGAGGGTCTGGCTCCTGCATGAGCTGTTGTCTCGTAATACTCAGCTCCAAGCTCCGAAGCATACAACTCTGTCAGCTTTCCGGCCGTCTGATTTACTCCGGTCAGCAGGGCAGTTCTGATTGCCGTATCCAGCTTCGAGATATACCCACTGTCATACACGACCGATGTTCCTTTGACTGCCGCATCCCGGATAGCCTGTCTGATTGCCTCCTGGTACGAAAAAGCACCGGACGTAACCTTCATATAAGCTGCGTTCAGTGCCTGCATATACTCCTGCTGTGTGGCTATGGCCGTTGTCAACGTAAGGTTTCCAATCTCTCCCTTGCACTTCTCTGCGGCAGCCTCCATAGTTCTCTGCATCGCCCCAGAAAGAACAATATCCGATGTTTTCAGCTTTCCGGCCTGCAATAGCGGCTTTGCATCCTGCAACATCGGTCAAGCCTGCATCCTGGAACAATCGCAATATTTCTGTATCGGATTTTCCTGTCAAAACGCCAACTTCCCGGATTACATCATTCATCAATGCTCCGGACTGTTTTCGCCTGTTTTAACTGCCACTCGGCTGTCGGTGTAATTCTTCCGGTCTTCGCTATCCTTCGTGCCACATCTCGGATGATCTGCTCATTCAGTACATCGCACATTCCCAGATAGCCGGAAGAAAAGCTATTCAAATATTCTGGTGTCAGCACTGCTCACACCTCCTATTCTTCTGTAGGGAATCTGGCTACCGGCTCCGGCATCATGTTCTTTGCCTCTTCCTCCGAGCATCCGAAATACCACGCAAGAAACGCTTCTGTTTTCAGCTTTCCAGCAACCACCATGGACCATCTACGCTGATACTCAGCTTCTGTGTCTTCCAGAACGCCATCGCCCCAGTTGCAGTTCAGCTCCGTTTCTCCGTCCGGAACCATATCATAAAAAGCAATGCCAGAACTCTCATAGCGTATATGATTTTCTCGAATCCTTTATGCCATGCGTCCTGCATCGCTGTTACCGTATGGTATGACCTCTGCTTTGATACCCGGATTTCGTATGCCGTTTTCTCAATGTCCGTTGGTTCAGACAGTGTACCGTAGGCAAGGCCGACCAGGAACTCTATTTTCATTAGCAGCTTATTCAGTCCCTGGAACAACGCTTCGTGGCGAATCTGCGGTGCATACTCTTTCAGCAGCCCCTTGTTGGTTCCGTCCGCACTGTCGAAGTCAAATGTC
>VOFH01002762.1_pt1 | contig 38805 bp, 72 predicted proteins | sample 5384091 | NCBI WGS metagenome assembly VOFH01 (sample SAMN12384727, study PRJNA508395) | human gut metagenome | isolation source: healthy gut G | host: Homo sapiens
CCCCTGGTGACCAAGGATGCATCAACCTTTATTTGGGTTTCATCGTCACAATCCATATCAAAGCCATAATGCCAGAACAAGGAAAAACCTGGTTTCCATAGCTGTTCTGAAGCAAAGGAGTTAAAAATCCTCATAGTCAGGAACGAACAAATAAAGCGAAGGATTTAAACATCCCCGGCGACATATTAAAATCCGAAAAAATTAGTTGTGGCCTTCTTTATTTTGACAGGGCCTGTATTTTCCATCATAATGGTATCCCATGAGAAATCCTGTGCTGTTGAGTACGCGATGGCTTCTCCGGCTTAGCACCTCATTGCTTTGGGGTGAGACGGTTGTAATCCTCAATAGGAACTACGTTCAGATACCACATTTCGGATACATCGTTTCCCGAATTATAAAATTCCTCCTCACCGATCCTTAAGGTATCCTGTTCCCAGTAGCCAACAGAAGAGGCACAGCGGTAATTCAGTACATTTTTCATTCCCTGATGATGGTCCTGAACCGCTTGCTCTCGACAGCTTTATAATCGCTTCCGGTTTATCGGAATTTCTTAAGGTATCCAAATCGCTTACCAGAGCTTCTACAGTAAAATTACGGGATAACGGGTTCTTAAGCTGTCTTCCCGTACCCAGGTACAGACAAACCGTTGTAGACAGCATTACCAGCACCATTGTATATAAAATGCAAATCGAAGCCAGACCCGCTCCGTTTTTTTCATGCGGTACACCATGGAAGAAACCGAAACAAAATGATTGGTTTTATAGTAATATTTTTATTCTTTTGTAAAACTCTGCAAATTGCCACAGACCCCGAAACGAAAATAAGGTAGGTCGAAACGATCACCATAATAACTGCGGCAAAAAAACCATACCAGAGCTTCCACCGGATCCTCAATGGTTACGGCGATAAAACAGGCGGCGCCCTGGATGACGATGCTCTACCAGAGCCAAAAACCAATTGGCCTGAGGCGGCCTTTCTCCGCGTTTTCACTGTGAATCAGTTCAATTGGATTGGTTATGAATCTGCCGCAACGCATTCAAGAAGAAGGAGAAAAATAACGCGAACAAAGCAGTGTCCGCAGGATCGCATCAGGGCCCTAAAGAAAGCGAAAACGTAATGTCGCCGTTTACCAGATTGACCATTCCCAGTTCCGCAAGCTTGGAAAGAAGAACGCCAAAAAAGTTTCAATCAGCGCAATCCAGCGACGATAAGGCTTTCCATAAAAGGATACAGGCAGATTCTTCCATTCCCAAAATATTATACAAAACTAAATTCCTTTTTTCGCCTGCGAATCAAAAAAGAGTTGGTATAAAGAGAAAAAATCAGGGCAAAGGCGCCGATTACCCAGCTTCCGAAGGACAGCATCGACTGCAAGGTCATACCGCCTCATTTCCTCGAGCACCGGACATTCGCTGAGAAAGGAAACCACATAAAAACATCATGACCATACCCACGCAGGTGAGAAGATACGGCGTATACAGCCTCCTGTTTTTGCGGATTCCCGACCAGGCAAGCTTAAGATAAAAACCGCGCTTCATCGTCTATCACCGCCAGTCGCAAGCATGGTAAGGGTATCGGAGATCTTTTGATATAATTGCTGATTAGTATTGTTTCCGATAAAGCTGGTGAAATACCTCTCCATCCTTGATAAACAGCACTCTTCCCGCGTGGCTGGCCGCCTTCACAGAGTGAGTGACCATAAGATTGTCTGTCCGTTGCGATTGATCTCACTGAACAGACTTAACAGCTCGTCGGTAGACTTAGAATCCAACGCGCCAGTCGGCTCATCGGCCAAAAATCAAACGTGGTTCGGTGATCAGTGCTCTGGCGACCGCGGCACGCTGCTTTTGTCCTCCTGAGACCTCATAAGGATATTTTCTAAAATTCCCGTAATTCCAAGCTGTCCCGCGATGGGAACAAGGCGGCGCTCCATTTTGGATGGATTTTTCCCCGCCAGTACCAGCGGCAGATAAAATTATCCTCAATGGAAAAGGTATCGAGTAGATTGAAATCCTGGAATACAAAGCCCAAATTGTCACGGCGAAAGGCGGAAACCGCCGATTCCTTAATCTTGGAAAGGTTTTGTCCGTCTAAACTAACTACACCGCTGGTAGGCTTATCCAAGGCGGCTAAAATGTTTAAAAGAGTGGTTTTGCCTCGACCGGATTCTCCCATAATAGCTACGTATTCTCCCTCTTCTACACTGAAGGACACGTTTTTTAAAGCCTGGACCTTATTGCCCCACCGAATCGGGTGGTATAAATTTTTTCAAGCTGTTTACTTCTAGAATACTCATTACTTTCCTCCTGTATCTGTGATCGTGTCCTTATTATAACAAAAAAGGGGAAATGCGCCCCATAGAATCGGCTTTACATTTCCCCTTGTACTTCTTACATTTTCGAAAGTAATTATTCAAACTCTACTTTTTTTCGCTCCAGTTGAATGCGGATTACTGTACCGCTTCCCAACGAAGAATTTGCCCAGTAATCGTATGGCCTAAATTGCGGCAAATTCTTCGGCAAAGATAAGTCCAATACCACTGGCTTTTTATCGCTTCTTCCGTTATATCCTGTGTAGCCCTTTTCAAAAAAATTCGAGGCAGATCCTCTTGGGGCAATTCCGATGCCAGTATCACGTATGCATAAAGTTTTGGGGCTTTCCAAATCACGGCAACGTGCTGCCAGAGGCGTATTTCAATGCATTGAAAGCACCTGCTCTTAAACGAACAAAAGCCATTTTTCATCTGTCAGCACAGTAGTATTCAAAGGATGATAACGCAGCTGAATTTTTTATTGATAAATTGAGAAGCGTATTTTTTCACCGCTTGCTTGACGATTCTATCCAAGTCATACTCTTGAATTACATAATCTGTGCTTGCTGAGTCCAGACGAAGAAACATCAGTACCATTTCCACATACTGCTCAATGCGAAATAAATCGTCGGATAGCCTTCTGGAAAAAGAAGAATCCTCATTTTGCAGATGCAGGCGCATAGAAGCGATAGGCGTTTTGATCTGGTGAGCCCAAATCGTGTAATACTCTACCATATCCGCGTAACGAATGCTCATTTGATTTTCCAACTGTCTTTGCTCTTCACGAAGCTGCTGAATCAATTGCTGGTAGTCTATGTCATCTTGTGTAACTGCTTCTGGAAAATCTTCCATTACGGCAGCCGTCATCTCTTGAAGTTTGAAGCTTTTTGTGCTTCCGAAAGGCCTTCTGAAAGTCAAAAAGCAAGTATCCAGCGCCTAATGTTGCGCAGATTCCAGCTGGATAGAGCACAGCTTCCACCGGCAGATGGTAAAGCGCAAAAACACAGATAAAAATAATGGAGAATAAGATAAAAACGCCGGTTCCGCCCTTCGCTGCTTAAAATAAAAGAAGAAAAACGCATAAAAATCCTTTTCCGGTTTATCAGCTGATCAAGTATCCTATACCTGAATTTTGTGGTGACAAACTGTGTCAAGCCCGCATGGATTCCAATTTTTTCCGAAGCCTCGTTATATTTACTGTTAAGTGTTGTCATCAACAAAGCTGTCGGTTTCCCACAATTGCTCCATCAGCTTCTCTCTGCTGACTACCTTCCCTTGTTTTTCATTAGGTGAATAAGATGGTATTCATTTTTGTCAAGGAGATCACCTGATCCTGGTAGACCAAGGTGTTATCTCCAGTGTTCAGCATAGCCCCATGATGCTCCAGGATTGGAAGTGTTTCTCCAAAATCATAGCTCTCCGTAATAACGCTTGTATTTTTGCGATCAGAACGCTTTGATCAAATGGCTTTGAAATAAAATCGTCCGCCCCCATGTTCATGGCCATTACAATGTTCATATTGTCAGATGCGGAAGAAATAAAATAATCGGCACTTTAGAAGCTTTTGCGGATTTCCTGGCACCAATGATAGCCGTTAAAAACGGAAGAGAAATGTCCATTAGAATCAGATGAGGCTCATAATCCGCAAAGTCCTTCAATACATTTCTGAAATTTTGTACGCACTTAGCTTCGAGCTCCCATAGCTTTTGCTTGTTCTTTGATCGCCTCGGCGATTCCCATGTTATCCTCAACAATTAAAATACGATACATACTTTTGCCTTTCTGTTCGATTTGATGTTTTAAGCATGTGATATTTCCTTTTATTCTAGTTTCCATTTTTACTATTATACGACATTGCATAATGGGCGGCAAGTCTTAGTTGGCTGGAAATATCTCTGGCTGTTCTGATGAAATCAAAACGACTTCGCGCTGCGTTTCTTCACCAGTAAATTAAAAAGAAAAAGCGGCAGCTGCATTCTATTGGATACGGCTGCGCTTCTTGATAATTTGTCGGGTTTTATAGTATCACATGCTATCACCAAAAGAAAAAACGATACCTTTCCTGTACCGCGGTTTTGTAGGCCTGCATAGTATGGTCATAGCCCGCAAATGCTGAAACCAACATAATTAAGGTGCTTTCAGGCAGGTGGAAATTGGTAATCAACCGTCCAGCACCTTAAATTCATAACAGGATATATGAAAATATTTGGTCCATCCTTCACTCGCTTTGATCTGGCCTTCAAAGTTGCTACAGATTCCACGGTACGACAGCTGGTAGTTCCGTCTGATCTCCTGCCGCCGCTTTTCTTTGTTTCCAAATTAAATCAGCAACTTCCTGACTGATTTCGTAATGTCTGAATGCATTTTATGTTCTGTAACATCATCTACTTTCACAGGTCGAAAGGTACCAAGTCCTACATGCAGCGTTACAAAACCCTAAGCGGTTCCTTTATTTTCAGCTTTTCCAATAATTCGGCGTGAAATGCAGACCAGCCGTGGGTGCGGCGGCGCTTCCTAATTCCTTAGAATAGACGGTTTGATAACGCTCTTTATTCTCCAAACGCTTTGTAATATATGGCGGAAGGGCATCTGTCCGATCTGGATAATATATTATAAAAATTTCCTCTTTAGGATCGAACTCAAACCGAATAACACGATTTCCTCCCTTCAACCACTTCTAGAACCTCTGCCTTCAGCAAGCCATTGCCAAAGATAAATCTAGCGCCGGGTTTCTTGGCTTTTTTTCCAGGTCCCGCCAGAACCTCCCACACGTTTTCTTCTTTTGTGCGTCGAAGCAAAAAATTCAACCTGAGAGCCTGCTGTCCCCTCTTTGATTCCATAAATGCGCGCCGGAAGGACTCGCGAATCATTCAAAATCAGACAATCTCCGGGATTTAAGAACTCTATGATATCATAAAAATGCCGGTGCCCTATGTTGCCTGTTTTTTATCCAAAACCATCAATCTGAATGGTCTCTTGGCTCAATTGGCGTTTGAGCAATCAGTTCTTCTGGTAAATCATAATAAAATCACTAGTTTTCATAATGGCCTCCAAGGTTTTTTTTCTAAATCCATCCAAGGTTACGATTCTTTTAGTATAATCTCTTTTAAAAAAATTGACAACATATCGGAACAATGGTATGATTAGTATCAAAGAAAAATACGAAACCTAAGATAGAGGTGCGTCTTTAGATGATTAGCTGGTTCGAGGTTGCCGAAACCGCAGACATCCAGTAAAAGGCTTTGGTCGCCGAAGGAAAAGAGTTGGCAGCCCTTTTCCTGGGTGCATTAGCGAACAGCGGTGCAACTGTCATCATGAATTTATGATGGAGAGCTATCTGTGCATTACCGCAAAATAATATTTCTATAAATCCGCGGGGAGCTTCTTTATTATATTGATTGATGACCGGTTTATCAACCGGTTTTTCTTTTTATTTGGTGTTTTTCTATCGTTTCGATTCATAAAATTATTCAGGAGGCTTTCATTTATGAAACAATATCGCGTAGGAATTATTGGCGCCACAGGCATGGTCGGACAGAGATTTGCTTCTTTGTTGGAAAACCATCCCGGTTTACAGTAACCGCATTAGCGGCCAGCCCCGTTCTGCCGGAAAACATATCAGGAAGCGGTTGGGCAGCCGTTGGGCAATGGCTACACCGATTCCCGCCGCTATGAAAGATATGATAATCCTCGACGCCCAAAAGGATGTGGATAAGGTTACCGCCCTGGTAGATTTTGTTTTTCTGCGCGGTCGACATGAAAAAGGATGAAATCAGGGCGTTGGAGGAAATGTACGCAAAAGCGGAATGTCCTGTCATGTCCAACAATTCCGCCCACCGCAGCACTTCCGACGTTTCTATGATTATCCGGAAATCAACGCTGGACCACGCTAAGATTATACCCGCCCAAAGAAAACGGCTTGGAACGAAGAAAGGCTTTATTTCTGTAAAATCCAACTGTTCTCTTCAGAGCTATGTGCCTGCGGTCAATGCCATGATGGATTTAGGCGTAACTAAAGTATTGGCATGCACCTATCAAGCGATCTCCGGCGCTGGCAAAACGTTTCAAACATGGCCCGAGATGGTGGATAACGTCATTCCCTATATTGGCGGCGAAGAGGAGAAATCTGAGCAGGAGCCGCTGAAAATTGGGGCCATATAGAAGATGATAAAATCGTTAACGCCGTTTCTCCTTCGATTACCTCGCAATGCATCCGCGTGCCAGTTACTGACGGCCACACCGCAGCAGTATTCGTTTTTTGAGAAGAAGGCTGAAATGGAAGAAATCATCGAAAAATGGGGAAAGCTATCGCGGCAGGCCTCAGGAATTGAATCTTCCCAGCGCACCCAAGCAATTTATCCACTATTTCCGCGAAACGACCGTCCTCAAATCAAAAGCGAGAGAAATCTGGAAGGCGGTATGGCGGTTTCTGTGGGCAGACTTCGTCCGGACACTCAATATGATGTTAAATTTGTTTCTATTCCCATAACACGCTCCGAGGCGCAGCTGGCGGTGCTGTGTTAATGGCGAACTTTATGTGCGGAGGCTATCTAGATTAAATGGAAAGCTGCTGAGAAAAAGGAGATTTACTTATGAAAAAGACAGTTTTACTGGGTCGGCGTTGCGATCGTGACTATGCATCAGGACGGCACTGTTAATTTCGAAGAACTGGGACGGGTTCTGGAATTTCAAATTGAAAACGGTACCGACGCTATCATTATCTGTGGTACTACTGGAGAATCCGCTACCTTAAATCATGAAAGCACTGTCAAGTAATCCGTTACGCGATTGAAAAGGTAAATCACAGGATTCCCGTCATCGCTGGTTCGGGGGCAATGATACCGCCTATGCCATTGAGCTTTCCCAAAGAGGCGGAAAAAATGGGAGCCGACGCTGCTGATTGTGACTCCTTACGACAACAAAACCTCCAGGCTGGCTTAATTAAGCTTTATCACATGATCGCCGACAGCGTAAACATTCCTATCATTGTTTACAATGTTCCTTCCCGTACCGATTTGTGCGATTCAGCCCCAAACTTATGTGGGGCTTGCCAAGCATCCGAATATCTGCGGAATAAAGGAAGCGAACGGAAATATAAGCGCTATTAGACGATAGCTTTATGCGGCGATATGATTGATATTTATTCCGGGAACGACGATCAGGTAGTTCCGATCATGTCTTTAGGAGGAAAGGGGGTAATTTCTGTATTTGCCAATGCGCCTTTCAGGAATCCCATGATTTAACCGAGGCGATGCTCAGGGGAATATGAAAAGGGTGCCAGAGGCTTCAGTTAAAATATTTAGAGCTGATGAACGATCTATTTATGGATGAATCCGATTCCGGTGAAGGAAGCAATGAATATGATGGGCTTCCAATGCGGTCCTTGCCGTATGCCCTTGGTTGAAATGAGCGATGCCGCCAAGGCAAAATTAAAAAGACTGCTTGAGGCGTTATGGATTGATTCAGTAAAATTTATTACGGGGGACAAAAATGACCAGAATTATCATGAGCGGCTGTACTGGAAAATGGGACGTGTCATTACTGCCGCTGTAAAAGAAAAAGCGGATTGTAAAATTGTGGCAGGAATCGATTTGAGGGTACCGGGCAAAGCGAATATCCGGTGTTTTTCTCGCCGGAGGAGATGCAAATCGAAGCGGATGTGGTCATTGATTTTCTAACCCTACCGCTCTCCCTCTTTGCTCCGATATGCCGAAAAAAAGCGGGATGCCCATGGTATTGTGCACTACCGGTTATTCAGAACTCCAGGTAGCTGAAATTAAGGAAATGTCCTAAAAGGTTCCAATTTTTTTCTATTCTGGAATTAATTTCTGATTGAACTTTCTAAAAAGGGCTGCTCAAGTCTTTGGGGAATACATTTGACGTGGAGATTGTGTAGAAAAGCACCATAATCAAAAATCGATGCTCCCAGCGGTACTGCTTTAATGATCGCCGATAGCATTTCGTCCGTTATGGAGGAATCTCCTAAATATGTTTATGACCGTCATTCCTTCCGGCATGCAAGAACAAAAAATGAAATTGGAATTCATTCTGTACGAGGTGGATCGATCGTAAAGGCGAGCACGAAGTGATTTTGCGGGCCACGACGAGATTCTTACAATTTCTCACTCCGCCCAATCTGAAATTTTCGCCATGGGTGCATTGAACGCCGCTGTATTTCTGGCAAAGCAAAAGCCGGGATTATATGCAATGTCCGATATGCTTCGTGATTAAAGGAGGCCGATTTTTATGAGCCAACGCGCAACTGTAACCACTACTGATGGAATCACCTTAATCACCATGCCTAATGTACCTGCTGATATCGATTTTGTCGCGAAAATTTTTGAAAATATTGCTTCATTGGGAATTAATGTAGATATGATTTCTCTAACCCTCCCCAGGGGCGAATATCGATCTTTCCTTTACCATCAGCGACGATGACTTGGAAAGCTTTTGGCCTATAATGCAGAACGGCGCAGCAGGGCGAATCAAGCATACAGCCAGTGGTATCAGCGAACTGTCAGATTTCTGTTTGCGACGAAGCTATGGAAACTACTCCTGGCATGGCTGCCAAAGGTATTTCGGGCTGCCGCAAAGGCCAGCGCAGATATTCGGATCATTACTACTTCAGAGGTACAAATTACTCTATTAGTCACACAAGCAGATTTTGACGCTGTCTACGAAGAAATCAAGTCAACTTTGGCTTAACCCTCGTTTATTGACGGTTTTGTGTGTAAAGCTATCTGACTTTAGACTTCAATTTTATGCTCCACATTTTATTTGACGCTTATTTATAGGTGAAAATTAAATTTACAAATAGAAAGCGCTTAAAAGGAACCGCGTATGTTTCCAGATGAAACATACGCGGTTCCTTTTAAGCACTATAAATTAAAAAACATACAGCACCTTGTCTAATTTCCCGAAAGTCTTGTGAAGCCAAATGACTTTACGAGACTTTCGGAGCGGTTATTTGGGGATAATTTATTTCCAGGGAAAACTAACAGTTTCAATCCGAGATCATGAGATCCGGATTTTCAGAAAAAATGCTTCAAAATAACAATTGGGTCGCAATCAGAAGGATTGGTAGGTTACTCCCGCCTGGGCGGCTTCTGCCGATACAAAAAACTCATCATTTGTTAACTGGCCAAAACGAATCATCGCTGGTGATTCAATGTTCCAAACGCCGCATTTCCCATGCCCTGGATAGTGATAAAGCCATAGGCGGCGCTGTCTCGAATCGTAACCGTAGCTCCTGGCAAAATCGTCAGGCGTTTGCACAAACGGTAGGACATTTATAACAGATCCATTCCTCTGAAGCCTTCTTTCTCCATCTCCTCAATCGGACGCACCGGCTTGGCGCCATAAAACAAGTGCTTATGAAACTCTGGATCTACATTCTTTTCCCAGTCAATCACATCCACCAGATAATCAAAATTACCAATTTCTTCTTTTGGAGTATTTTTCCACAGCAAATCCTCCGTCACTGTATGCTGTCCAAACAGCACAGACTGATACATAGCATAAACATCTGACGCAAACTGAGGCTCATAAGTACAGAGGCTTCCCGGTGCGTGCAATACTCCAGGAGGAACATCAGCCGGTATCCAACGTCAGCTTATAAGACTTTGCCAAGCTTAAAAAGCCTCGTTATCTCCTTTGGTAAAGTTTTTCAGAGCCTCTTTGACCTCCTCTTTCGATACATCCTCGTTAAGCCCGAAAAAGGTATAAGCAAACTCTCCGTTATGATTGTTCTGCTGTGCCGGGAAAAACATTTCGGTTTTCCAGACTCCCCTACTCTTGCGGCATGCTGATCACGATGGTGGATGTGATGTGGTAACGGACCTAAATTGTCAAAAACTTTGAAAACATCGGCCATCTGCCATATTTTCCCAAAGCGCTTCACCAATCAGGTTTCACGGGAGCTTACCGCATCCTTAAAAAGAACCTTGCGTGCGCTATCCGCCGACACAATGTAACTCAACCCCTCATCAGCTGGAGTACCAGGGCCGTTATCTGCAGGCGTTGTGGAAGCGAACCATCGTTCATCAATAGCTCCTCTCTCTGTGCCGTACACATATAAATCTCTGGGATCCAACTTTAATCTTTGTCCCGGCTTAGCAGAACGATCTAGGAACCCTATGTTGGCTTTAAGCGAAAAAATACCTTTTCCCTCTTGAAATAGCGTTTCAAAACATTCATTACAGCTTCGACTCCTTCATCATGTTTTTTGGACATAATTATTTTCTTCTGCTTATTTACAGCAAAGGCTCTGGAGCACCTTAGAATGTGGTTGAAACAATTTCCGATGAAAGCAAATGTTGCTGTTCTAAAAACGTTTTTTAAGAATTGGATTTATTATACTCGCCCGTTTTGTAAAAGTCAACAGAATTTTATATTAAATAAAATATTTTAATTTTTATAATTTTTTGTTGACTTATCGTTCTAAGTGTGGTAGATATAAAATATAATTTTAAACAAAAACGTTTTTACATATGAATTTATACAAAAATTGTAGTAAAAGATTTTTACGATTTTAATACGATTTTAAATTTAAATCAATATTAGCAATGCATTTTCCGTCAAAGTATACATTTAAAAACAATATTTATTGTGATTATGCGATATTCTACAGGAAATCTGTAGAATATCGCATTTTTTTATTTCTTTATTTGTTTCCTTTTTTTGTCTAACAAATCATAATTCCGCGTACAGCTAATATATATGAAATAACCGGCATCCTTTTTCAGAAAAAATCGTTTCGTCACATTGGGATCCTTTGAGCTTTTTATAAAATGGATCGCTTTCAATTAAGGAGGACCTGTATGAAAAGATACTCTGTTGTTCAAATTGGTTTAGGCGCCCGGGGAATAACTCATTTAAAAGGGTTTCAGAACCATCAGGCTCGAATCGAAATCGCCGGTATCTGCGATTTACAGCCAGAACGTGTGGAGGCTGTCGGGGAACCAATTTCAAATCCCGCAAGAACGTTGGTACCGCAGCGCGGTTGAAATGCTGGAGAAGCTGCAGCCTGATATACTCTCTTTCTGTACCTTGCCCGACACAAGACTGGAGTTGGTTCAGTTAGCCGCCCGTACAGGAGTAAAAGCAGTTTGTATGGAAAACCAATGGCGACCTCCTTATCCGAAGCAAAAGAAATGACGGAAATTTGTAAAGCGCATCATATCAAGGCAGTTGTATGCCATCAGCATAAATATTTAAAGAATTTTCAGATCCTGGAAAAATACTGAAAAGCGGAGAACTAGGTACAATTGAGCGGATCAACGCCGAATGTCAGCCTTGGCTCGCAGCTTGGCACTCATTATATGGACTATGCCATTTGGGGCCAACAGCGGAATCGGACCTGTCAGCGTTGTCGGTCACGTTCATGGGAAGGGGCTGCTTTCCGACAGCCATCCCTCCCTGATTATTTCTTAGGGGGAAGCGGTTATGGCGAATGGAGTCCGTTCCACCTTGCAATTCGGATATTTTTCCAAAAATTTCACTCTCACGCTGAAGATTATCGGGCTAGCGTCTATCCGATTGATTTTTGGGAGGATGACCGCTTGACGGTTTACGGAAGCACAGGCTATGCATGGGCTGAATGCAGCGAAGCTGGGGCGCTTTTACTGCCGCAACAAACGGATCTATCCTCAGCGGAAAGAAAATGGATTCCGCGATGAACTAGAGCATCCCATAGGTCAGACAAAATATACAGAAGATCTTATCCGCTGGCTCGATGACGATGCTCAAATCCATCCTTGCAATATCCAACAGGCCTTTGCGGGATATGAAGCACTGGAAGCAATGTGTATCAGCGCGTTGGAGCACCGGCGTGTTGATCTTCCGATGAAACTGGAACTAGAGGTGATATCAACGAACGGATGTCGGGAACTGCCAGAGGTCCTGCGCAAAAAGCCTTCCCTAAGCGCAACGCGCTGCCGGATAAGTGGTGTGCCGAAATATCCGTTTGCGGTAAATCGGTCTTATCACCATTTATGGAAAGGAAGAGTTTGGGATGACCTATAATTACTGCCGATAAGCTTCGCCGTACTCCTCATGGATACATATACATCGAAAACTGGAATCCGGAATTTATGTCCCAGTTTGACCTCTGAAGCCTATTTTTGAAAGCTGAAATCGCAAAGATTAACGCGCCAATGATTTATATTCAGTCCCATGTGGGCTTGTGCTATTGGCTTCCACCAACCGAGATGCATATGGATTGATTGGCAAGGAAGATGCTATGAAAAGGCTTTTCGACCTATGCCATGACGACGTGTTGGCTGTCGTAGCCTATTACAGCATTATTTATAACAACTGCCTATCATGGCATCCGGAATGGCAGGATGTGATCTGGAAGGAAGAGGTCTCCAGGGCAACTGGTAAACGCTATGGCCTGTGCCAACCCAACAATATGGAATACTGATTTCCATTCGCACGCAAATGGCCGAATTCTGCGACTATTTTGATTTTGAGGTATTTTCCTGGATATGACTTTCGGGCCCATGGTCTGCTGTCAGGACGTAGAAATCGCGCCTGCTGGGAAAAGAGGTGGGCGGCCCTATGCCCAAGGTGATTGACTGGAAGAAGGATGACCGTTGGAATCTTTTCCAGCGCAAGCGTCAGGAAATGGAAGATTTCGCCTTAGATATGACGGCGGAAATTAAAAAAGCATAAGCCGGAATGTGCTGTAGAGCATCAGTATTCCAATGCTGTACATATGTGGAATCGAGGCGTGAACGAAAATATTGCAAAGGCCAGTGATTGCGCAGGCGGTGATCTTTACGGCGGTATCGCTCAGCAATCCTTCGCCTGCAAATTATATTATAACTTCAACCTAGATACAGCCTTTGAGTATATGACCTCTCGGTGCTATCCCGCCCTGAGCGAGCATGCCACGACCAAGTCTATGGACCAGCTGGGCCAGCATTTTGGTTACGGCATTGCACACGGCGCAAGCCTGATGATCGACGCTATCGATCCTAAAAGGGACCCATGACCGTAGGGTCTATGAGGCGATTGGCCAGGTTCACGGCGAGATGGAGCATTATGAAAAATATTTAACCCGAGGGAAAATGGCCTATGACGTTGGCGTCTATTTCAATCTCAACGGTAAAATGGACGTGGAAAACAACGGCGTCAAAATCGGTTCCAAGGAGGAAACCGATGATACAATGCCTCATTTAGATGCCTTCATCGGCGCTTGGAAAATCCTTTACAGAGGCACCATATCCCCTATACGGTTCTGAATAACTGGAAGCTTGAGCTTTTAAAGGATACAAAGGTTGTGGTATTGGCGGATGCTCCAATGATTTCAGAAAAAGAGCGCGATGCTTTACGGAAGTATGTAAGGACGGCGGCCGCCTATACATGAGCGGCCATTCCTGGGCACCAGAGCTGGCTGAGGAATTCTTTTGGCGGTACCATTGAGGGCTTAACCAAGAGGATATCACCTACATCTCTCCAGCGGAAGGCACCGACTGGATGCAGGGATATTTACCAAGGATTATCCGCTGGTCATGTTTGAACGTTCCTTTAAAATGATAGGACAGAAAAACGGCGAGGTTTTAGGAACCCTGACCCTTCCCTATACGGTTCCGAACCCTTTGGGAATTTTCACCGATCTGTGCTCCTACGCCAGTGAGATCGTCACAAAGGATGATCCCAGATATCCTTTTGCGACAATTCACGCCAATCCTCCTGGAATCTATACTGATTATCCTGCTGTTTTAAAAACTCAATATGGCAAGGGCACCGTAATCTGGTCCCCTGCGTTCCCTTTGAAAAGGCCGAGCGCTTCCAGCACAGCGATATTTTCTCCGGACTGATCCGTTCCTTGCTTTCGGAAGAACCTGTATTTTTCTTCCTCCACCGCTCCTGAGCCGGTAGAATTTGTAGTATTTGACGCGCCGGAATACAAAGAAAAATATATTGGCATGGTGAACCTTCAGGAGGATTTCCGTTTCCTTCCGGTGTATCATTTCGACGTGGAAATCAAATCTCCTGAAAAACCGGTCAAGGTGCTAAAGTCCCTATAATGATTTGCCGGTGGCTTTTACCTATGAAAACGGTAAAGTGAAAATTTCCATCGACCGTTTGGATTGCTTTTTGATATGTATACTCTGTGCTATGCTTAACCATTCTTCTTTTAGAGAATTTTAAGTTTCCCCGATGCCGCTTTGGATCTGCGCCGATTTCTATCGGCGCGGGTCCTCGGCTGGAAGCTCTGTATTTCTTCCTGCAGCACCGGGAAAGCCAGCTGCTTTCGGTTTTCCCACTGTTTCTTTTACCTTTTTTACATTCAGAATGCGGAGGATACATCCGATGAAAAACATTTGCCGCTTTTCCATTCAAATGTTTGGATAACCCGCACGGTTGCTGTGGTTGTGATACATGGAATCCTCGGGGAGAAATCATAAAAAGGAGAAGGTGTCTGAAATGAATCAAACTCAAGTAGGAAAAAAAGGAATCGGCCGCTGGCTTCTATTTTTTACTGCTAGTTCTTTTGCTCATCATTTCCTTTTACCCTATTTTATGGATGTTCCTGGGTTCTTTTAAAACCAACAACGAGATCTATCAAAATGCGCTGGCATTCCCCACTGGATTTGATTTTACCGTTTATCGGGATGCGTGGATCGCCGCTAATTCTTCTCAGGCGCTGATGAACAGCCTGATGATCACGGTGATCAGTGTTGTTTTAATTGTCCTGATTTCCAGTCTCGCCGCATTCGCGTTTGCGGTTATGGACTTTAAAGGGAAAAACGCTCTTTTACCTTTTTATTTTGGCTGGACAAATTATCTCTGCCCAGATTATTTTGATTCCCCTATTCTCAATGTTTAAATCTATGCAGGTGCTGAATACCCAGTGGTCTGCGGTGATCGCCTATACCGCAGTGGGGATTCCTCTTTCCATGCTTTTTGCTCCGCAACAGCTTTCAAGAGGTTCCCAGGATATCTATGAGTCCACCAAAATTGACGGCTGCAACAGCTTTCATTACTACCTAAGCTTTATGCTCCCACTGAGCAAGCCAGGGCCTCGCCAGCGTTATCATTTACCAGGCGCTGTTTGCGTGGAATGAGTATATCTTCGCACTTACATTTTAAGCGCCAACGATGTGAAAAACCCTTCCCTTGACTTTAACGGTATTTGTTGGCAGATACGCTTCCGATTGGCCGAAAATTTTTTGCGATTCTTTCCCTTTCGGTCATTCCGATTATTATCCTTTATCTGTTCCTGCAAAAATATTTTATCCGCGGCTTAACTGCCGGCGCGGTAAAGGGTTGAGGAGGAGAATGTGATGACAAAAACAAAAAGAAATTTCATCAATGCGCCGCTTGGAACCTTACTTATTTGCTCCCTTCCATTTTAGTGATCTCCGCTTTTCTGTTCTATCCAATGCTGGACTCTCTCAGGCTTTCTTTTACGAATTGGGATGGCCTTAAAAGAGGCTGCGTATATCGGATGGGGGCAATTACGACAAAATTTTCCATAACAACGAATTTTGGAATTCTATCTGGGTGACGGTTATCTGGGTGGTATTATCCGTTGTCATTCTGCCGCTGACAGGACTGCTCTACGGCGTCATGGTAGAATACCTCTCTCCAAACCGGGCGGCTTCGGCGTATTCCGTACCATACTTTTATGCCGATGATGATGTCCTATGTAGCGATCGGGCTGTTATGGCAGCTGATCTACGATCCCAATCTGGGGTTGGTCAACAGTGTTCTCGGTCTATTCGGACTCATTGATCCGGTAAATCCCATTCAGTACTTAAGCAATGCCGATATGGCGCTATTCTGGGCATTTATACCAGTAATTTGGCAGTGGTCAGGCTTTGGCATGGTAATGACCTGTGCCGCAATGATGAATATTCCCCACGACATCATCGAAGCCGCCGCAATTGATGGGGCTTCCAAAACCCAAACCTTCTGGCGGGTGGTTCTGCCTCTTCTAATGCCTACTGTGCTGACTGGCTCTGCGATTAACCTAATCGGCGGCTTTAAGGCTTTTGATATCATCTATGTTATGACGCAAGGCGGTCCCGGCAGCGCTACCAAGGTGACATCAATTCTTATGTACCGCCTGGCCTTTACCGAAAATCGTTTTGGCTATGCCTGTGCAATGGCGGTAATCGTGTTCCTGCTGGCATTAGTATTAACCGGTCTGTTCAATAAATTCCGCGGCTCAGTAGACCGGAGCGTTGGAAATGCGTAATTTTAGTCGGTGTGGATGCTGCTGAAAGCAGTATTTCAAATATTTTTCTGTCCTTGCTGAAAAAGGACAAATTAAAAAACGGGAGGTAAACACTAATGAAAAAGAAGTTCCTGGCAGTTCTAGCTTGTATGCTAACGGTCCCAATGGTAATGGGAGGTTGTTCCGGAGACTCTGCGAATTCCAGCGCGCCTGCTTCTTCTGATGAGGCTTCCTTCAGCGGAAGCTTCCAGCTCAAGCGGTGAAACCGTTAAAATTACGGCTTGGCTGAACGCGCCCCTGAAAACGAGATGGCCTACTATGAGGCTTTCAGTGAAAAAATACCCCAATATGAAATCGAGTACACCCTTTACCAGGATGACGAACTGAAGGAGCAAACCACAATCGCTATCCAGGCGTGGGTACGGCTCCACAATTCTCCGTCCCAAGGTAGGCTCTCAGCTGAACGACTTAATTGCGGCGGGGCATGCGCGGATTTGAATTCTATTCGGAGCAGTATGGCTGGAAAGACATGAGCTACGAGGACATTTATGACGCCTGCCCAAGGACGGTGTTCTTTATGCCATTCCTCGTTCTACCGGCGGATATTGGCAGACCTTTGTATTATAATGCTGATATGGCTAAAAAGAGCTGGGACTTGATCTGAAGCAGGACATGACCATCGATGAGTTCATCGCTTTAAAGGACACGGTCAACGGCGTTAGCTATCAGCTGCTTTCTTCGGTAACCTGGACCGCTGGCCCGGTGTTATCATGATGGGCGACTACTTTATGCAGGTAGCGACTCCGCAGCTCATTGATGATTTGAACAGTGGGGCGGTAAAGTGGAATGATTCTCCCGAAGTGCTGGAGGTATTCGGTACTTTACAAAAGCTTGGACAGAGCGGCGCCTTTATTACAGGCTTTGAATCCTCGGATCACCTGTCTGTCAATCAGTCCTGGGCTTCCGGAAAGACTCTGTTTATGTATTGCGGAACCTGGTGGCCGGAATCTGTGACCGGAGGGCGTGATGGCGTTCCTTTTGAGATTCACACAGTTTCCTTGCCTAAGATTGACTCTGGCACCGAGCTTCAGGGACAAATGTTCTTTGCCAACGACGCTTACGCGGTCTATAGCGGCGCCAGCGATGCCGAAAAGGAGGCCGCGGCGGCTTGGCTGGATTATTCCTTTTTAATTTTGACGGCTGCAAGGCAAAATTTGCCGATTCCGCTATGTACACAGTAAATAAGTCCTTTAATGAATCTATGGAAGAATTAGGAATGGAAATGGATCCCCTGTTCCAGGAAGAAGCCTTTTACAAAGCAGATGGATCTGCCTCAGATGAACTTGGCGGACTGGGCGTTTGACACCTCCGTAATTGAAGAGCTGAAGCTGCGGATCGTGGATCTTTTTTGCCGGTACTATGACTCCTGAGCAGGCCGCCGATTCTGTGGCAGCTGTTGCCGCAGAGGTGATAGGAGAATAACGCTTTCCCCTATTTTCACTGATTCTTTGTAAACAAAAGGCTGTCCTCCTTTTTTATGATTTTTAAATAGGGGCGGCCTTTTCTAAAAGCAAATTGAATCCTCCTGTTATTCTCGCTTGCAACAAACCGGTGAATTCAAAAAATAGACAGAACGGAGTCTGATTATGAATGGCGACAATTAAAGATGTGGCAAAACGGGCGGGAGTTTCCATTTCAACTGTTTCTAATGTATTGAACAGCTCCAAATATGTCAGCGATGAATTAACTCAAAAGGTACAGGCAGCAATCGCAGATTTACATTACCGGGTTGATGTTACAGCCCGTAATATGAAGATCAGGAATACAAAATGATCGGCGTAATTGTCAGTTCCTTTCATATTATTTTGTTCCCCAGGTAATGAATGGAATTCAAAAATACGCTTCTGAGCATGGCTACCAGATCTTATTTTATTCCTCGGATTTCAGCTTTGAAAAAGAAAAGCACTGCGTTTCTCTCTTATTGGATCATAAGGTGGACGGTATTATTTTGAATTCAGTGGCCAGTTATCTGAAAAAAGTATTTTCGTGAGCTTGCCTCGCTAACCGCCAGTCATAAAAAAGGTTTTTGTGGTGAGCCTGGAAAGAAATTTATCCAGCTATGGGATTTTCTCCGTTCATGTAAACAATTTTCTGGGAGGAAAATCGCCACCAAATATCTTTTAGAGGAAGGGTGTTCCCATATTGCAGTAATCTCTGGGCCCAAAATTCACGATGTGGTCTATGACCGATTATGCGGATATCGAGCCGCACTGGAAGATGCTGGCCTTGTCTATGACACCAGCATGATCGAATACGGAGATTATACAACTCCTCAGCGGATATTTAGCGATGAAGCGCATTATCATGAATGGGATCCAATTTGACGGAGTTTTTCCTGCAATGATCAGATGGCAATCGGCGTATTAAAGGCCATGAAGGAAAAACCGTATAGATTGTCCTAGTCGAGTGAAGGTGATTGGTTTTGACAATACCTATGTCTCCTCCATCGCCGTTCCCTCACTCACTACTATCAATGTTCCCAAAGTCCGTATGGGGAACCGTTGCCGCGCAAAAAATTAAGAGAGATGATTGAGGGTACTCTTCCTCTGGAGAAATTACCTATGAAATCCCCATCGGTTTAGTGCAAAGAACGACCACTGACCCTGATAAAAGGAAAACGGAATTGAACTGGAGGATTGGTAATCCTTTCGGGCTTCTGTCGACACACAATTTTAATCTTTTACAAAAGGACGGTGATTGGGAAATCCTGCGTTTTCATTGAAAGGGCAGAGAAACCCGTAAAGAATATGAAAATACTGGTATTTCAGCAGACAGGACTTCCGTTTCAGAGGGCTGCGGCGATGTTTTAAAAAGCTTTCCCAAAAAGCGGAGCTTCAATTTGTCGATACCAAAGGGATTATGTCCGGTCAATTTTCCGGGGACTATTTCTTCAACGCTCACGGCGAATATTATCCTATGGAAATCGAAGACTCTTTTTTTCTTTCTTTGCCCAAGGTGGAGGACTGCTTCATCGGCGGAATGCCCTTTGAAAAGGCTATGGTCTGTGAAAATGGAGCCTGGCGCGAGGTCATCCGTACTTTAGGCGATCTCAGAAATCACGAGGGATACGGCGGCTTGTCGATGCCAATGGATATTTTTCGGCTAGACTTGGTTTTACTCCATATTCCCCGCTTATGAGAACGTTTTATGGATTGAAGCAAACCTTTGATAAGGCGCTTGTGGGAGACTTAACGCTGACCAATTGCATGCCGGAGCGCAGCGTAAATCTTACGACAACCGTTCCTCTGAGCTGACCTTTCCAGAGCTGGAGCTGATTGACAGCCGCTCTTATCATGGCAGGCCGATTTGCCGGGAAACCATCCCCCGCGGGTTGGGTCACGACACCGGATGGACAAAAGTCATGCCCCCTCCTGCTGACAAAATTTGGGAAACCCATATAATAAGGATCAATCGGTGATTCCTCATCCTGGGCGATTTTTACCCGGAGTTTTAAACGGTCCGCTGCCTGAGGAGCTGATTGATTCTATGCTGAACTGGCTGTGCTTGTTTACGGTATTGAAAACATTGAACTTCCCTATGCTGCCTTACATCATGGAGATACTGTTGAGGTGTTGCCCGGAGCTGTGCGGCACACTTCCCATAGGCTGGCATATCCGCAGCGGGCAGGCAAAACTGACCAAGGAAGAGCTTCGCGGCGGCAAATCCCCGAATGGGCTATTTCTGAAAAGGATAGCATCCAGGTTTCTTATGATAAGACTTTGCTGCTGCAGCCGATTCGTTCGAGCTTTTAGATGAGACACATCAGGTGCGGGACTTTTCAGAGTCTGCTCTTGTAACCTGGGATCCGGAAAGCCTGCGTCATACCCGCCGCTTAGAGGCGGATGGCTGCTACTTTTTCGGAATATCAAACGGCAAACAGGTTTCCCATTCCCGCTGGATTAATGGAACAAACTGGCAGGATCGCTGTCAGTATTCCCTGACATGGCATAATCCAAATCCGCTTCGGCTGGCTTCGGACGCTAAAGCGCTTCATGAAGCCGGAATGGTACTAGTGCGCACCCACTATTTCATGCCAGGCTGGTTCCGCGTCATGCCGGGAGAAATCTTTGTGAAACCCACGGATTTCTACCGTTCCTTTGAGAAGGGTCCAGAAAATCAGCGAGCGGGCATCTGGGCGCGATTGAGGCTCACGTAGCCTTGTTCTCCCACATGGATCTGATTCTCATGCCCACCGTTTATACGCGCAAACAGGGCCTGAAATGGGAAATCCTGCTCATTGGGTTGGCAGTTCCAGGCTCACGATGGTCAAGGCCTATCGAAAAGCGCAGATGGCCTTTGCCAAAAATTATGGAACGCCTGGGAGGCTGCGCCTCGATTTCCCCGGGATATCTGTAATGAAATAGACACGGAAATGTATCCTACATCAGAATGGCTGACGGAGATGCGTGGCATATGGGGAAAACCGGACAGATGATCGGCATTGGCACCTATGGTTGTCGAGGACAACGTCGCTTTGGGAGAATCCGCAGACTGGCATTCGATTCACACACCTTGCTGCAAAACCAAGGATGAATTTCGCACCGGTAAGCCCTGTCTGCTTCAGGAGGCCTGGGTCCCACACCTTCCACTCGAAAAGGGGAAAAAGGACCTGGAGGACCACCTGAGCAAAAAGCCTTGCCTGGACGCTGAAATTCGGAGGCTGCGGATTGATGCCCTGGAACTGGAATATGAGCATGGTCAACTGGCGCTATAAGGTTGGGTTTGTAGATTTTGGGATCTGGAATTAGGCTGCTGCGTCCATCCGGATGGCACTCCGCGCCACGGCCTAATTACTATGCGCAACTGGGCTGCTCTTATGGAAGGCCTGGCTTTGACCAAACCGCTAATCAGCAGGTCGTATTTATCTATCCTAAAACCTGTTTAGAGGGCGGCGGCTATGAATACGCCGTTTATTTAAAGAGAACCATATTCCTTTATCGGCGTAAACGACCGGGATTTTGCTGACTTTGACCTTTCCCATACCAAAAGCGGTGTTCGCTCCTATTACGCCTCTAGGCTACCGGGAGGAAACCTGGCGGCGGCTGAGAAAATTCGCGGCCGATGGAGGCGTGGTGTTCGCCCATAACGACAACATGCAGTTGGATGAAAACGGAGAATTCGCCCGGCATCGTAAAATTCCGGAACTGCCTGGTATCGAAAAAGTCGGAAAAAGCTGTATCCGGTGGCATATGGGCTATAACGAAAGCGACCCCCTGTCTTTGTGTGATCCTAAGCTGCTGAATTCTCTTCCTTTGGTTCGGCGTGACGATACTGTAATCCCTCTGGACAATAAAAAAATACGCATTACAGAGCGTGCCTTAGCACTGACGAAACCACGATGCCTACCGACTGGATTCCTTATGATCCTTTGCTTCGGCGCGGAATATCCCGGTAAAAATCGTCGTAGAGGATAAGTGAAGCGATATCACCAGAGGCTGGGCAAAGGGAAGGAAACACCATTTCCTTATGCGGCGCTAACATTTCTGGGCTTCCGTCCCTTCTTCGTCATCCAGGCAGAAAATTCCTTTGTCGCCCTTAACACCGATTCTTATGGTGAAAACAGATCGTTCGGCTGATTTCAGATTAGTGGACTACACAGGTCGATGGAAAACCATCCCTTGAGCTGCTATTCTGTTCTGAAAAACAGTGCATCGGGCGAAACCATCATCAACAGGATGGGTGGCACGCTATGCATTGGGTTCAGGTAATTTTAAAATAACGTATCAAACTAAAACGAAAATCCGTATACAGAAAGAAAGGGAATGTTATCATGAAAATTTTAGTATGACGCTCCCAAAACGATGCGGGTCGATGATTCTATTGAGTTTTCCTTTAGGCGAAAACGATCTCCGTGTACAGACTCTTTATTCCGGAAATGAGCCACGGTACCGAAATGAACGTCTATCGAAACCTAGTGCCTCAGTTTTCAAAATCAATGATCCGGAAACCTGGCTTCTTCTTCCGGCTGAAGGGCAGCAGGCCTGGACTTATCCGGTAAGAAGCTGCGATCGGTATGTGGGGGCTTGGCTATTCCAATGTAGGTAAGGTGATCGAAAAAGGCGCCAAGGTCGCTGGCTTTGAAATCGGAGATATTGTTTATTCTTCCTCTCCCCACCAGACTCAGGTAGTCAAGGACGCCTCTGAATTTATTAAGGTCCCAAAGGACCTCGATCCCAAATATGTAATCTTTTTCTTTAATCTCATGACCACCTACAACGCCATTCTGGACGCGAATTAAGCTGGGCGACGTAGTTGTGGTCAGTGGTTTAGGCTTGCTTGGTCAATTGTGCGCCCAAATGGCCGTAAAATGAGCGGCGCGGCAAAGGTATATGGAATCGATACCTACTCCCACCGCCGCCAGGCCGCAGAGGAAAATGGCTGCGACGAGACCTTTGATCCCCAGCAGCGGCCAGGATATCGCTTTGGAAATTCGGAAAAGAACCGACAATCGAGGGGCTGATGTGGTGCTTGAGGTTTCCGGCAACACGCACGCTTTAAATGAGGCAATTCGGATTGCCGCGCCGGAAACTACTGTCATCGTCGTAAGCTGGTACCAATCGGAGGCCAGAGGTCTTTACCTGGCGGATGAATTTCATCATAACCGCATCGGACTGAAGCAGTCTCAAAGCGCCCATGTAGATCCTGCTTTTCCACCCTTTTATTCCTTAAGCCAGCAAGGAGTTTTGTATGAATCTTTTGAAACAGCTGTCCCTCGATAATTTGATCAATATGGTAGATTATCAGGAGGCTCCTTCCGCTTATGAACATGTGGATCAGCATCCTGAGGACGTCATTCAAATCGTATTCCGCTATGACAGCTGAAAGGAGGCGTCCTTTGCGATCAAGCTCGGCGGGCCATGTATTTCCCAGCGCTGAACAAAACGCGAAGGATCGGAGCTGCTGGCCCATTTAGCCAAACAAATGGGTTATCAAGCGGCCTATGCACCTGATTATCTCACCATCGATAAGCCCGACGAGATCCGTATTGCTCGAAAAGCCTTTGAAAAGAGGGCATTTTGATCGCGGAAGCGGGCTATTGGGAAAACATGCTGGATTTGCGTCCCGACGAACGCAGGAAAAACCGGGAGAAATGTGTAAAAATCTACGCGATGGCTGAGGAGTTAGGCGCCGGATGTGTGGTGTACCACAGCGGGCTCCTATTGCGAAGGGCCGGATACCAAAAAACCATAATCCCCAAAATTTTACTGAGAGGAACATTTTGAAGACGCCGTGGAAATTGCCCGGTTCATCATTGACACAGTAAAGCCTAAGCGCACCTACTTTACCTATGAGGTTTTCATGTATAACTCGATTGATTGTCGGAACAGTATGCCAGAATTTTGAAAGTAGACTGGGAGAAATTGAGCCCATATTGATCTGACAAATATGATGCGCAGGGAGCTTTATCAGGCGAAAGAGCTGACGGAAAATGTGTTGAGCTCTTCCCAAATAGAATTATTTCTGCTCACGTAAAAGATGCCCGTTTAAAAACGTCCGGCAATTACCAATACGTTGATTGAGGAAGCCATTCGGAGAAGGCGAAGTGGATTTATCCGCATTTTTAAAAGGCTTTGCTTCTCTTCCCCACACAGTAACTATGATGATGGAGCATTATCAAAACGCGGATGAATACAGCAGAGGCCTCCGGTATCTCAAAAAGTCGCTCGGGAGTCCGGGATCTCTCTTTAACCCAAACGCATAAACTTTGGGTTACAGAAAGGAAGAAAAAAGCCATGAGAAAGATTTCAATTATCGGGCGGGAAGCATTGTTTTCTGCAAGACCTTAATCCTAGACGTATTGGTTACTCCGGGACTGGAAGACACTACCTTTTGCCTGCTGGACATCAGCGGTCAGCGCACTACCCGGTTAAAAGCGTACCTGGAAAAATCAAGGAAAATACGGTTTAAAGGCCGAATTTCAAGTCACGACAGACCGCCGTGAAGCCTTAATGGCGCCGACTATGTTATCTCCACCTTTTTGATCGGCGGTATGCGCTTATCAGGTGGATTACGAGGTCCCCTCTGAAATATGGAGTGGATCAATGTATTGGCGATACGCTGAGTCCAGGAGGAATTTTCCGATGCGCACGATTCCTGTCATGAACTCCCTTGCCGCAGAAATTGTGAACTTTTGTCCCAACGCGCTGCTTTTGAATTATGTCAACCCAATGTCAGCAGTTTGTTTATCTCTGGCTAACAGCGGCGTGATCGGTTTATGCGGGGTAAAACTACCTTGGATCTCCTATCACGCTATACCGGAGTGGAAAAATCAGAGATTGACTATATTCAACCATATGGGCTGGTTCATTAAGCTGAGAGCCACGGCAAGGGATCTGTATCCCAAGCCGGGAGGTATTTGAAAAAACCGAATACTATGCCAATGAAAAGGTACGGGCGCGATGTTCCGCCATTTGGTTATTTTATGACGGAGTCCTCAGGTCACCTGTCCGAATACCTTCCTATTTCCGCAGGAGCCGGGAAACGCTGGATACCTATTGCGACGAACCTCTTTTCGGCGGAGAATCAGGAGCCGCGTACTATTGGAACCTAAGGTTTCACAGAAAATACGGTAACCAGGATATCTTTGCCGATGAACCGATTGAGCTTCCTAAAAGAAGCGTGAATACGGCTCTTATTATCGAAGAATCGAATGTAACCGGATGTTCCGGTTCAACGCAATATTAGAAATAACGGATATTGAAAATCTTCGGATAACTGCAGAAGTATATTTTTGCCGACGGCGCGGACTGCATCCTACGGCCGTGGAAAACTTCCCGCCTCAATGCGCCGCACTGAATATGACCAATGTTTTAGTCCATCAGCTCACGGTAGAAGCGGCGGAATCTGGGGATCGAAACGCCTCGTTTACGCCTCAGTATGGATCCTTTGACCAGCGCGGTTCTTCCCCTTCCTAAAATCCGAGAAATGGCTTCGGAGATGCTCGAAAAATCCAGGGCCTGGCTTGCCCAGTTTGCGGGAAAATCAATCCGTTTAAATCCTAAGGTTATCATTCCTGCCGATATTCAAAGGGTTTCGGTTCCACAGATCCGGCATTAGCTATCTCTGAACGGATGGTGAAGCTGGCGGAATAAAAGGTCTCACCCAGGAACAGAAGCTTATCCGTTCATTCTGCCGCAATCAAAGAAGGAACGGTGTGACTTCACGCCGGATTCCTTTTGATGCCGAATTTTACCTTTATAGAAATTTCAGTAAAAACTTTTTACAAATATATTTTGAAAATAATTTAAAAAATATAAGTTTGGAAGCTTCACTTGGTTTCCGGCAATAAGACGTGCTCAAGGCGAAATGAGATAGAACAGACGCAACTGAAATTTTGTCAACCATGCCGTGTGAGAACAGCAGGAGATTTTTGACAGACTTGCGACTTCAGTAAAACAGTTTGATCACTTTGAGCCCGGATACGGCTTAAGAAAGGATCGCCTTATGATGACTTTCTTGCCTTCTTAATGATTACAAAGCCTTTTTCAAATGAGCTCTTCGAAATCTTTGCCGTAACGGAATTCACCTTTTTCATCATCGATAGAGATGCCTCTGATCGATTAGCTCTGCGGGCTTCTCCCTTCGAGGGAACCAGCTTTTTTCGCCAAAGATCCTGAAACACCGAGATTTCGCCGTCGGTAAAGTTCCATCGGAAAGCCTCGGTGGAAGGCATATTCTCAGAGTGAGCACTGCCGCCAAAATCGCTTTTGCATGCGTTCTGAACTTACCTCTTCCTCTTCTCCGTGAATCAGCTTAGTCACCTCAAAGGCTAAAATTTCTTTGGCTTTATTCAACTGGCTGCCTTCCCATTTCGCCATAGCTTCAATTTCTTCTAACGGCAGGAAGGTTAAATCTTTAAACAGCGAATAACGTCTGCGTCGTCCACATTTCTCAATACTGATAAAAAAAAAAGGGGGCTGGTTTTTTCAGGTCAAGCCACAGCGCCGCTTTTGTCTTTCCCATTTTACGTCCGTCGCTGGTAGTTAACAGAGTGAAGCCGTCATTCCATAAGCCCTTTGTCATCCGCTTTCCGGAATCAGCCGACGCCGATGATATTGCTCCATTGGTCGTCGCCGCCCAGTTCAAGCTGGCATCCATACTTCCGGTTCAGCACCAGGAAATCGTAGCTTGCATCAGCATATAGTTCAGCTCCAAAGAAAGACAGCCCCTCTTCCAAGCGCACAGCTTGTAACACTCAAAGGACATACGGTTTACTGAGAAATGCACCTCAAACCTCCGCAAAAAACTGGATATAATTCAAATTCATCAATAACCGGCGTTATTTACTATGATCGCTTTTCCGTCTGAAAAGTCTACTAATCTGACATCTGCTTCTGGAAGCGGCGGACGTTATGGCCAATTTCCTCCTGAGTCATCATTCTTCTCATAGCGGTTTTCCCGAAGGGTCGCCGATCATACCGGTTTCCTCCGCCAAACAAAGCACCGGTGTATGCCCGCTTATTTTGCATATGAGCCATTACCATAATCTGAACAAAAGTGACCGACATGCAGGCTGTCAGCCGTTGGATCAAAAACCGATATAAAAGCTGGTCTTTCCGTTGTTTAATAAATCCCGTACCTTTTCCTCATTGGTCAACTGGGCATCAAGCCTCTCGCTTTTTAGTTCATCGTAAACACCCATGATTAATTCCTCCATCTCTATTATTTTTCGCCCAGAGGGCCTCTTCCAAATAAAAAGCCCCTCTGCAATTTTGCAGAGGGCGTGGAAAATGCGGTACACTCCTCAATTCACACACCTCACAGCCATGGCCTCACGGGTGCGATAATACCTGGCGCTGTAACGTGCGCAAATACGCGAAGCCCAAAATTCAGCTCCGCGGCTCCAAGATGTATTTCAAAAGCCTTCTTCCCTGCCTTACACCACTCCGGCGGGTCTCTCTTCGCAAGATAAAACTTTTTACTCCTTCTTTTCACAGCCGATATGAGAAATTATATCTAACCCAAACTGGTTTGTCAAGAGCTTTCATTTGAAAATCCTGCCAAAGCGAGCATTTCTTCCGCGCTTTTAGCGTTAAGTCAGTTACCTTTTTTTACAACCACTGATCATTCTAGCTAACTCCTGCTTTCTTCCTTCAAAGTCAAGAGAGAGGATAAACCCCAGCAGTTGTCCTGCCCTCTCGCACCTCTTCTTTTTTGATCAGAAAATGGTGGTTCCTGAGCGCGGCAATCTGCGCCGAGTGGGTTACGCAGAGCACCTGCCGGTTAGCGGCAGCCTCCTTCAGCGCTTAAGCCCCTACCTTTTGCGCGGCACTTCCGCTGATCCCAGCATCAATTTCATCAAAATCATGGTTTTTCCTAGTTTACTGCCGGAGAGCACCGTTTTGACTCCCAGCATAATGCGGGAAAGTTTACTGCCAGAGGCAATTTTCGATAAAGGCTTGGGCGGTTCTCCGGGGTTAGTAGAAATCAAAAATTGAATTTCATCACAGCCATAACGATTTAGGTCGCAGGTTGACTGCCGCACCAAAAAAACGGAGGCCAGGCATATCCAAAAAGAAAGCTCCGCTTTTAGCTTTTCCTACAAAAAAAATTTTTGCCGCTTTTTTTCTTGCTTCAATTCCCTGCGCCAGGGGCTTGTGTATGCTTTTCCGCCTGTTCATATTCCTTATGAAGTTCCCGCAAGCGTTCGTCAGGAGCGTGATGGCTTCTAAGTCCGATTGAGCCCTCTCATAATAATCAAAAGCTCATCTTCGGTATTGCCGTATTTTTCATGAGCCTGTAATATAAATCCAGCCGTTCCTCAATAGCTTCCAATTCGTTGGGATCATACTCGATCTGCTCACCATATGATCTAAGCTCCTCGGAACAGTCATCCAGTTCATAGGTAAGAGCCGACAATCGTTCGGATAAAGGCTGTAACTCCTAAAGTAGGGCACAATTTCCTGAACAGCGTCCGCCGCCGTCTGCACAGCCTGCAAGGCACCGACGTCCTCATTTCCTGAAACCGCTTCCTTAGCCTCCTGAAACGCCACGCGATCTTTTTCACTGTTTTGAAACAGGGTTCTTTTATTGACGAGCTCTTCCAGCTCTCCACGTTGGAGGTCAGCGGCTTCCAGCTCTTGCAGCTGATAGGTCAGCAGGTCGATTTGGCGGGCTTGAGATTCATCCAGGATAGGGCATCCATTTCCTTTTTTTAGCTGCTTTAGCCGTAATACGCCTGCCTATACTCCTCCAGCTGGCTGGACAGTCCGCCCATATCATCCAAATACTGAATAGGGATGTCCGGCGTTTAGCAGCTCATAGTTTTCGTTCTGTCCATGAATCGTGATCAGGGTGTTCCTGATCTCCTTCAATACGGAAACGCATGGCTGGACGGCCCGTTGACCCGGCAGCTTCCTTACCTGAAGAATTGATCTCCCCTTTGAAGCAAAAGAGTCCTGTCCTCGTCCGCGTTAAATCCAAGAGATTCCAGCGTTTTCTCTGTCTCTCCTGAAATTTCCGTAAATAACGCGCTCACAACAGCTGAAGAAGCCCCGGTACGAATTAAATCGCGGGAGGTTCTCTGTCCCAAAATCGCGTTAATAGCATCAATCAGAATGGATTTTCCCGCACCCGTTTCTCCGGTAAGTACATTGAGCTGGTTGGAAAATCGGCGGGTTACTCGTTCGATGACAGCGATATTTTCAATATAGAGCTGGGAAAAGCATTGCTTTCACCTTTTTTTATCTGATGATCGAAATAAATACTTGTCCCTATAATCAAGCATAAGCAGATAGTTAACAAAGAAACAAAAACAAAATCCACAATAGGAATTATCTTTCTATTTGCTGTGCCGAATCCTCGTCAGGATTTCATAATCTTTTTCAGTTCTGTAACTAAATTAATAGCGGCAGCTTCATTCCGCACTAAGATAAAGATCGTATCGTCCCCGCCAGGGTCGCTACTACGCCATCCCACTGCATAGAATCCATCGCGGCACAGACCGCCTGAGCCATACCAGTCATGCATTTCAGCGCCACCCATATTTCCCGCGAATTCTACGCTTAACACGGAATCCGCGAAAAGTGAGAAGAATTTCAATGAAATATCAGAAGACTCTTTTGCCGGTAGAATATTTTATATTTTCCATCATTAGCCAAGGTTTTCACCAGCCGCAGTTCCTTGATGTCTCTGGAAACTGTAGCCTGTGTCACATCATAGCCCTCCGCCCGCAGGAGCTTTAAAAAGCTCCTCCTGGTATCCAAATATTGTGCTGCTGAATCAATTCTAGAATCTTAGAGTGTCTCCTTGTCTTCATGGATTAAATTCTCCTCTCAGAAAGCTTTTCGTTCAGAATCTCATAAAATCCTTTATTTTTTAGTTTGATCAAACGGACGCTGTGGGCAGCGGGCAAAATATCAATAACATCTCTCCCGAAGCAGTACGGAGGTTTCTCCGTCCACGGTAAGGTATGCGTTGCCCTCTCCATCCCGCGTGGAAGGGAAATAGAAAGCTTTTCGTCAGGTCCGAAAATTACTGACCGGGAAAAAGAGAATGAGCACAAATTGGTGTCAGCACCATACAGCGCATTTCAGGCTCAATCACCGGACCACCGGCGGATAAAGAATAAGCGGTGGAACCAGTGGGGGTAGAAACGATCAATCCATCCGCCCGGTACTGCGTGACCTTGCTGCCCGTGTAGGAAACGCTGAGATCCACCATTCTGGAAAGAGAACCCTCGATACCACTGCGTCATTTAAAGCGTAGATTTCCGTTCCTCGGCTCCGGTATGCACCGTTACCTTTAGCAGCATCCGGTTCTCAACCTTATAATCCCCGAAATTAAATATTTCAGCTTATCCAGTTCATCAATCTCAAGCCCGCTACAAAGCCGATCCGCCCTAAATTGATTCCTAAAAATCGGCTTTTGCAGTGGCATGCTTTGCCGCATGGATAATCGTGCCGTCTCCCCGATGGTGATTACCGCATCACACTCCCGCACCATATCGGAAAAATCTTCATAAAATGAATTGTCTGAATATCAAAATAATCCCGGTATTTTGCATAGAGAAAAATTTCACATTGCAGCTCAGCAGCCGCTTAATGATGCGAACCGTATATGTATGTGCGTTTTGCTTGCTTAATTGGGCATCAACGCAATCTTCATGGAAATCACCTATACTTTCAGTTCTTGATGGGAAGCGGCAACTAAACCAGGAATGTCAAACACTGGATCTTCGGATTCGTTTGACTTAGTATTCTGAATAGATGTCAAATATTCAATGTTGCCCTCCGGCCCTTTTACTGGAGAATAATCCAATCCCAAGAGGGAAAAGCCGTTTTCACGAATCATCGCGCATACCGACTTGATCACTTCCACATGAACGTCCGGATCCCGTACCACGCCCTTTTTACCAACCTTTTTCACGGCCAGCCTCAAATTGAGGCTTAATCAAGCAAACCGCTTGGGCGCCATCCCTCATAAAGAGCTTGGCTACAGGCAAAAACCAGTTTCAACGAAATAAAAGATACATCTACGCTGATAAAATCAATTGGGTCGGGAATCTGCTCTTTCGTGGCGTAGCGGATATTTGTCCTCTCTAAATTGATCACTCTTGGATCTGTTCTAAGCTTCCAAGCTAATTGTCTAAAAATACCCCACATCTACAGCGTACACCTTTTTAGCGCCGTTTTGCAGCATACAATCAGTAAAGCCTCCGGTAGAGGCGCCAATATCCATAGCAGTTTTATCCTGTAAACGGATCGGGAACACCCGCATCGCCTTTTCCAGCTTCAGACCGCCTCTCTGCTGACGTAGGCTAATCCAGAGCCTCGGACCTCAATCTCAACAGCTTCCGTGTAAGAGGTGCCCGGTTTATCCGATTTTGATTCTGAACATAGACCTGTCCCGCCATAATAAGCGCTTTCGCTTTTTTCACGGCTGGGAGCCAGACCACGGTCTACCAATAACTGATCCAAGCGTTTCTTTTCACTCACGATTTTCTACTCCGTAAATAATATTTTCCATTCCCTTTTCATCAAGCAGAACCGGCATAAGAGCTTTTTTTACCGACGCCTGGGGTACAAACGCCTCTCCTCTATGGCGTTGAGGTAAAATTCTCCCGGATAGTGATTTTTCTGCAAAAGATACCCAAAAGGTTTCTCCGATGCCTCCATTTAAAATCCCTTCTTCAAAGAAAAACACCCGCCGTTTTTTCCAGGCATAGAGATATACATTCCGTCTCAATAAGGCTTGATTTGATTCAGCTTTAAAATACAAATCTCAATTCCAAGTTTATGCAGCTTCTTTTTTCGCATGACAAGCATAGGAAAAAAGCCTGCCGTAAGTAACCAGCATCAGTTCGGCTTTGGGTCTCCCCAAACGTCAAAAGCACCGCCGGAAGATAAAAAGCCAGCAGGCCGGTAGCCTCCCCGCCCTGGGTACCGTACAGCGGCGACGCCTGGAACAGCCGTACAGAGCTTTTTTGAAGCTGGGCTTATTTCCTGGAAATAAGAAGAGAGAACACCGTCACTTCTGGAATCTCATTTAGGAAAGCGGTATCGAATACGCCTTGTGAGTCTCACCGTCTTCCTGCCAAGTCCTGCCCGGTCAATCGCCAAACCACCTTCATATGCTGCATAGCGGCGTCATGGATAATCTGATCATAGCTTCTCTGCAAAAAAGTGGAGTATACGGCAAAAACCGGAAGCATACCTCCAGCCGCCAATCCGGCGGCAAAGGTTACGGCGTGTCCCTTCCGCGATTCCTTACATCGAAAAAGCGTTCCCGGTAAAGATGAGAAAACTCAGAAAGCCCTGTCCCAATTTTCATGGCAGCGGTAATCGCGCAGATTCGCTGGTCGTCTCTGGCAAAATCGCAGAGCACTTGTCCAAAGACACCGGAAAAGCCATCCGAGCCTCCGGAAAGCGGCTCCCCCGTTTCAATATCAAAGGCCGAACCCATGAAAGTCCTTAGGATTCTGCTCTGCAAAGGAATATCCCTTTCCCCTTTTTGTCTTTAAATGGATCAAAAATCGGCTTTGTGGATTGCTTTGCCAATCGGAAAACACTGATCAGCTTTTTTTCATGTCGTGGCCATCCACAGGGCCATAATATAAAAAGCCCATATCCTCAAACAAGGTGCTTTTATAGATCATATTCTTTAAAGCGGATTTCGACGACTGCAAAAATTCCGGATATGCCTTCCAACCACAGGGATATGTTTAATATGGCCTCAACCCGTTCTTTGATCTTGATATAACCTGGTTTCATGCGGATTTCAGCCAGATAGCGGGCCATAGAGCCCACATTGCGGGAAATAGACATATTGTTGTCATTTAAAATTACGATAAAATTCTTTTTTTAAACCGTCCGGCGTTATTCAAGCCCTCATAGGCGAGCCCGCCGGACAAGGCGCCGTCGCCTATCACAGCGATGGTTTTGCTTTGATCTCCAGTAATGCTCTTAGCGCTGGCGATGCCGAAGGCCGCCGAAATCGAGGTGCTGCTGTGCCCCGCATTAAAGGAGTCGTAAATGCTCTCACAACGCTTTGGAAAACCGGAAAGCCCATTTTCCTTGCGAATCGTGCTGATCTGATCCAGCGGCCAGTCAAAAATTTTATGCGTATAGCATTGATGACCACGTCCCAGACGATTTGATCCTGAGGCAGATCAAAAACGTAATGGAGAGCTACCGTGAGCTCGACAACACCTAAATTCGACGCTAAATGGCCGCCGTTTTTAGAAACTGTATTAATTATCTTATTACGAATTTCATCGCATAATTCATTAAGCTGGTCTAGAAAGGTCTTTGATATCTCCCGGCAGGCGAAGCTGCTCCAGCAGAGACGGATTCTCCAAGCAATCCCTCCTTTTTGTCAGGTTGCTTTGGTTCCAATTGAATAATTATACCATAAATTCAGCCAGTATGCAATTGGAACTCAATAGCCCCTGATTTGCCAAAGATTGGGCGAATTCCCCTTAAAAATGCAGTGTCTTCAGAAAAGGCGGACAGGGCGCTTTCCGCTTGCTGGGTCAGCCTGTTTACCAGCTGCTGCGCTTTCTCCATTCCTAATAGGGACACATAGGTGGATTTTTTCGTTTTTATCGTCGCTGCCAACAGGCTTTCCCAGGGTTTCCGGGTCAGAAATCACGTCTAAAATATCATCTCTGATCTGGAAACGCCAAGCCTCCACACAGGCGGCATATTCTACCGCCGCCTCTCTTTGCTTTTTGATCCGCCCCGGCCACGGCGCATCCCATCTGCGCCGCCGCCCGAATTAACGCGCCGGTTTCTTTTGCGGTCCATTTCCAATAAAACCTCGATCGGCGCCCGTTGATTTTCATGCTGAAGGTCGATAACTTGTCCGCCGACCATTCCTTCCGCCCAGCAGCCTTTGCCAATAAGCGCGCAGCCTCCGCTCCTCTCTGTGCTCCGGCCAGTTTTATGCTTTCAGGAGACAGAGCGGTCTCAAAGGCAAGAGTAAGCAGGCCGTCACCCGCCAATAGGGCGATATCCTCGCCGTATTGAATGTGGTTGGCAGGTCTTCCTCCTTAAATCACTGTTGTCCATACAGGGCAAATCATCATGAATCAGGGAATAGGAATGGATCATTTCCACAGCGCAGGTAAACGGCATAGCCGCCTGCACGTCTCCGCCGCACACCCGGCAAAATTCCAGGGTTAACGTTGGACGAATCCGCTTCCACCCGCCAGCAGGCTGTATTCCATCGCTTCTATTACATCCTTCTGCAGGCAGTCCTTCGCCGGAAGATAAGACGCCAGCGCTTCCTCAATTCTTGATAAATATTGATTTTCCATAGCCATTCTCCCTATCGATCAGTTTATCAGCGATTAGCCTCCTGAGAATCTTCCTCTAGTTTGAAAGCTCGGTGATTTTCTGCTCCGCCTTTTCCAGGGTTTGATAGCAGGAAGATGCCAATTTCGTGCCTTTTTCAAACAGCTTGGGGATTCCTCCAAAGACTCTTCTCCATTTTCCAGCTTAGCGACAATTTCCTCCAACTCCTGAATGGAAGCTTCCAAAGTTTAGCTTTTTCATAAGATTTCCTCCTTGCTTTCCGGTAATACGCCGATAACCTGGCATTTTGCTTCCCCATCGGATAATTTCACCGTAATTCCATCTATCCTTCAGATCATTATTTACCGTTTTAATTAAGCTTCCCTGCTTTAATACCTTGCGGGAATACCCCTGCCCCAGCACCTCGGAAGGGCTGAGGGCATCCAGCTTGCCGCTGATAACGGAAAGCCTGTTTTCCGCTTTGAAACACGCAGAAGGAAGCCCTGGTTCAGCCTATTGAAAACTGTATCCAGTAAAATGCGTTTCTGCTCAATAAAATGCAGCGGGCATCGCCGGCAACTGTTTACAGACCAATCCACTCTGGCTTTTTCCGCTGAAATCCTGGAAGACACAGCCTGCTTCAGCTTCCGGCAAACTTGCAGGAAGTACGCCTGATATTCCCGCATATCCGGCACCGCCAGCTCCGGCGGCGCCGCAGAAGGCGTAGGCGCCCGCAGATCCGCCGCAAAGTCGCAGATGGTAAAATCCGTTTCATGACCCACCGCAGATATCACTGGGATTCGGGATTGGGATATCGTTCTCGCCAAGCTCTCATCGTTAAAGGCCCACAGGCTTCCAAAGAGCCGCCGCCCCGCCCTATAATCAAAACGTCAATATCCGGAATCCGGTTCATTCTTTTTTACGGCGTCGATCAGTGCCCGGGCGCTTCTTCCCTTGAACCAAAACCGGGCAGAAAATAACTCTCCGCAGCCGGATCGCGGCGGCCTAAAGAATGTTGAGAATATCCCGCACCGCCGCGCCGGTCGGCGAAGTAATCACGCCCACCCGGGTCGGATAAGGCGGCAGCGGACGTTTTCGCGATTCGTCGAACATGCCTTCGGCTGCCAGCCTTTTTTTCAGCTGTTCGAAGGCTATTTAGGGCACCGACGCCGTCCGGCTGCATCTCTTCCAATATATAATTGGAAAGAACCGTCCTTTTCATACAGAGACACCCGAGCCTTGACAATGACCTTCATGCCGCTTTCCGGACGAAACTGCACTTGGAGGCATAGGCGCGAGAACATTCCACCGCTTTGACAATGGCGTTTCTCATCCTTCAGGGACATATACAGATGCCCTGACTTGTAATGGTTAGTAAAGTTGGAAAATCACTGATATAAACCTGCCTTTTGGCGTCGTTCTTATCCAGCAATGGATTTGATATAGCGATTCAGCTGTGGACGGAAATGACCTTCATAAACGGCCGGCCTTTCTCCCGCAGACTGCATAGCAGGGCAATGCCCGCCGCGTTGTCAGCCGAATAGGCCGGCGGGGCGAACGTGCCGTTATAGGCGGCCTCCAATTCCCGCCGAAGCAGACTGTTGGACATGACGCCGCCCGCGTAGACCACCGGCAGATTGCCGTAAACACGCAGCAGAGCCTGCGTCATACCGCTAACCGCCGCCAGAACGCTGCGCAGACAAAAGAGCGCCACTTCTTCGTCGGGCGCGCCCTTTTCTTTCATGGTACGGCATTGGTTTTCCACCCCGGACAAATGGCAGTCCGCCCCTTCTAAAGAGGGGCGGGGCAGACGGCCAGCGGAGTCCCATCCCGGGGCGCGGGAGGCCAGTTTCTCCAGGGCGGGACCGGCGGAAAGGGCAGGCCGAGAAGGCCGCCCACCCGGTCGATAAGCTGTCCCGCCTTCAAATCCCGGGAACGCCCCACCGTCTCACAGCGAGGATATCCTCTTTGTCCGGCCGCACCAGCAGGGCGTCGGTCGTCCCACCGGAGACATGAAAGGCTAGAAACGGCTCGCGTATCCACGCGGTGCGCCCGAGCCGAAAAAGGGCGGCGGCCACATGGCCCTGCCTGGTGGGTAAACCGGTAGCAGGGAACATGGAGAACCGCCGCCAATTCCCGGGCGGCCCCCATCCCCGCCAGAAAGCAGGGCATATACGAGCCCTCCCGCTGCTGCGGGCGGTCGGAAGCGGCTATCGCTGTTATCGGCGCGTCACAGAGGCCGCGCAGTTCCTCGACGATGTCCGGGAGCTGCCGCACGTGATGAAACACCGCGTCGCTCTGCCGCAGCCCCAGTTCCCTTCCTTTACCGGCAGCAGGCGCTTTAACCTGGCATGAATAGCGCCGTCCGTGCCAGATGGCCGCCGAGGTGGTGTAATTACTGGTATCCAGTCCGAACAAACACTCATTGCGTCATCCTTCGGGGCAGTTTTTGGCGACGGAGCCTAGCACGACGTTGACGAAAGAGGAATCCTCGTCGCCGCCGTATTTTTTGGCCAACTCCACCGCCTCGTTGATGGAAACGCTGACGAATTTTTTCCTCATACAGCATTTCATAAACAGCGGTACGCAGCACAGAAACCGCGACACGGGATAAACGGTTTTTGGTCCAGCCGATACAGTGCTTTTCAATCATTCCATCGATTTCCTCGCCGTGCTTTCTACACCATGGAACACGTTCTTGAGCGAAACCGCATATGGTAATATTCTGGCCAACTGAGCGCTTTCCACCAGTTCCTCTAAGGAAGCCTCTTGAAATGTTCTCTCTCGAAAATCAGAAAACGCCTGTTCTTCTGGCCTCATGTCTTTTCATACCATTTCCTCCGAACCTGAGAAAATTAGGGGCCCCTCCAAAAGCATTGAGGGCCCAAAATGAAACTGTCCAATTGTCAACGTCCAATGTGCTTTTATTATTATACCACAAAAATGAAAACCATTCAACTTTATTTTTGCTTTCTACAATTTTAATTTTTATCAAAACTAATACCGGTTTGGCCCGCAACGATATCCTTGATGGTGATCGCCTCGCTGTCTAAAGCCCTTCAGGAGGCCACCACTACGCTGCATTCGCCGTTCTGGATAAACGCGACACACAGTCCGCAAAGCCTTTAGCTTTGATGAGATTCTCCACATTATTTTCCTGCTCCATATTCTGAGCGATAGCCGCCGCCTGGTTAAGCGCATCCTTAGCGTCGCCACTGGCATCTACCCCGGAGGATATCCTTAATCAGATCCGCCGCCTCATCCCTGGACTTTTCCCGAGTCAGCCGGGCATTAGGCGAAATATCCGCTGGCGCTGGATGATACGCCGGAAGACACGTCGTCTTGCATAGAAGATGTCGGAGGAGTCGCTGCCGGAGCTCACGTCTCCGCCGGAAACGGATATTGACATACTGGGCTTCTCCCAGCTCTTTTTGCGAAGAAGTGACGGCATTGGTGGCCAGCAGATCCGGGGTTGGTTTGAAAAATTGCTGAAGTTCAGATACAGGCCGCCCCCAAAGCTACCGTCGCCACCAATTCAGCTGCTAATGCTAATTGGTCGCTTCCTTCCAAAGCCATCTTAAAATTCCTCCCACTTTTGTAGTACATAGTTAATCGTGTGACAAAGACACGTTTTGAAGAAATATCCAGCGCCGTTGTCACCGCGCTGATGATCCTTCTTTTTGCTGTACTTACCGGCTCTTCTCCGCCGGACAAACCAACCCAACCACTCCTTTCACTGTGGCTGTACCTCTGTAACCGCCAAAGCCCGTCGTCCGGAGCCGTTGGCGTCTCTCACAGTAATATAACTAATCTCCTGAGGTACCGCGAGGTTTTGGTCCCCGCTGGATTCCGTACTGCTTTTTCCTGCGTAGCATATTTTGGTCTCCACTCCGGTTTTTAGCAATCATCACTTTACGTCCCGCGCCGTCGATTATGGGATTATAATCTGAATCTGATTTTCTTCCAGCTGGCTTTGTATATTCGTGAGCCGAAATTTTTATCCAGCGTTTCTTCTGGCGGATCCGGAGCCTAGCGCGATGGGATATAGCTGATAGGACCACCGCGACGCCGATTAATCCTCCGACGATACTCAAATTCTTCCATCGGTCCGGAGCTTTGAAAAACAAGCCCTCTCCTCGTTCATTCTACCAGCCACTTCCGTCTGAATTTGGAGATGCTCTTCCTGTGCCTCTCTTTTGAATCCTGATTCCTTGATCCTCCTGATCGTCAGCGTGACAATCAATTGGTACTAATACCTATGCTGTCCGAGCTGGAAGTATCCATCACAGCCTCAACTTTTATAGGAATTTGCGAGCTTCCCGTAATTTCTGCCCCACCAGCCCGCTCCACTGTTCCGCGCGGGCGTCAACAACCTGCTGCTCGCCAAAATGAGCGAAAGCTGGGTCTGAGAGGAATCGGATACTTCTAAATCAGGGAAAGTGAAAATCCAAAATTGAAATGGGAGAAATCATAGCGCAAAGTGTGCCTCCCAGCAATACGTAACTGAT
>VOFH01003924.1_pt1 | contig 38774 bp, 33 predicted proteins | sample 5384091 | NCBI WGS metagenome assembly VOFH01 (sample SAMN12384727, study PRJNA508395) | human gut metagenome | isolation source: healthy gut G | host: Homo sapiens
CAACCCGAGTCAAATTTGATTCTGCTTGCCATCGGCATTTCTGTTATGACTGGAGATATTGCAGAGGCTTACTATGATTACGCAACGGCCCTTGCAAACGTGGAAGGAAACAATGAAGTGGCTGGAATGGAATCTGAGAACCCGACTTCTGCTACAACGGAACCGCCCTATGAAACTTATGCAACAGGCTCACTGGTTATCAGGCAACTTCGTACGGTTATACCGGGGATGGAGATTGTGGATATACAGGCAAGGGCGGCTTAGGGCAGAAGATGCGAGTATATGTAGACGATTTTAACGATCGAATTGTGATCCTGCAGAATTCCTATTTGGGAAGGTTCGGCGCATCACAGTTTACAGATAATCGTGACTATATTGGAACATATATTGCTGCTTACCAAATGGGTGTACGACGCATTGGATGGGATTCTAATGTTACGACAATTGATGGGTTTAGAGAGCAAGATTCAAGTTCAACTTCGAGTACAAATAATCTATGGAATTTTGTGACTGAAGCGATTTATGCAGTAGCCTCCTATGCGGGATACAGCTATATTATTGACGGTTTGAGAGCTGTTTTAGGCGGAGTCAGTGCGAAGGTCACTACGAGCTGTTACGGAACAGGTGCATATTTGCATGTAACTATGTCTGACAGAAATACCAGCAATTTTGATAATACTCCCAACGCTATGGGTATTAACATTCATGTCCCTAATACCGGAACAGGCACATATGAAGCATTTTCTGATTTGACATATCTTAATATCTTTTTAACAATATTGCCTTTGTGATTCGCACGACAAGCGCCACGGCGACTGTTTCCAGTGCATGGAGGTTGATATTTTTAACCGGGAGGAGAAACGAGATGAAAATTTACAAGTCCTTTCGGCGCGCTCTATGCTTCTTACTATTGTTTGCAGTGATATGCATGGGCATCAGCTCACTGACAGCCTGTTCCCGCACGCCGGGATCAGACAGCACGGAGCTGGACTACGCTACCTCGCGGTATTTTCAGGCGCTGTACCGTATCGTAAATAAGACGTTCCATCCGGCCGTTTTGGAGGAATTCCATCAGATCGCGGATGCGCTTGCAAGCTGTGTTGCGGCACATGAGGATTATTTCACGGCCTATCCTGATGCAAAGGCGGCCTATGGACTCATGGTTCAAATCCCGGACATTCTGGAGCAGAATCTGGAGCCAAATGCGGATGGGAATTATGTGCTGCGCGAGCTTCCCGAGGAATGGCTTTTCTGTATTTTTGAGCTGTGGCACTATGTATATCCGGGCGTGTATGGCGCTGAGCATAGCACAGAGAACTGCACGGATGCTGTGCTGCTGAAATGGATTGCGGATGATGCATTCAACGGCGGCTGGTCTCCCTGCCACTGGTGGTTGGACTGTTATCTGACCGGTTCTCAATATCATGTGCAGTGGCCGACGGCGGTCGAATGGCCGTCGCATTGATATGGAAAAAGGTCCGGCAGCGCTTCGGCGCTGCCGGATCATTTTGTGCCCTGAATTCGCCGAGGCCTGTCGGTCGACCGGCCGCCGCATTTTTCTCTTGCGCAGCGGCCTCGCAGAGCTTTCCGCCGATCTATTCAGCGCAGCGGCTCCTCATAGCCCGCGAGCTTGCGGCCCATGAGCACGCCCATGGCGGAGGCCATCATCAGGCCGCGCGTCCAGCCGGACGAATCGCCGAGGCAGTACAGGTGCGCCACGTTTGTCTTGAGGTCCGGGGTCATCTTGACCTTGTTGCTGTAGAACTTCAGCTCCGGGGAGTACAGCAGCGTCTCATAGCTGGCAAAGCCCGGCACGACCTGATCCATGGCCTGAATGAAGCCGATGATGTTGATCATGGCGCGGTAGGGCATGCCGGCGGTGATGTCGCCCGCGACGGCGTCCGGCAGTGTCGGGCGGACGTTCGAGAACGCCAGCTCCTTCGGCCAGGTGCGCTTGCCGTCGAGAATATCGCCGAAGCGCTGCACGAGGATGTGGCCGTCGGCCAGCATGTTCGTCAGCTCACCGACCTTCTGGGCGTAGGCGATGGGCTGGTTAAACGGGTAGGTGAAGTTGTGCGAGCACAGGATGGACAGGTTCGTGTTGTCGGACTTCAGGTCCTTGTAGCTGTGGCCGTTCACGACGGCGAGGTTCTTGTCATAGTTCTCCTGGCTGACAAAGCCGCCGGGATTCTGGCAGAATGTGCGGACCTTGTTCTTGAACGGCTGCGGATAGCCGACGAGCTTGGACTCGTAGAGGACGCTGTTGACCTCCTCCATGACCTCGTTGCGGACCTCGACGCGCACGCCGATGTCCACGGTGCCGGGCTGATGGGCGATGTCGTACTTCGCGCACAGGGATTCCAGCCATTCCGCGCCGCGGCGGCCTGCCGCAATGACGACGTCGTCGGCATAGATCGTCTCGCGCGTGCCGCCGCGCGTCGGCTCCACGATGACGCCCTTGCACAGCGGGCCGTCGAGCACGAGATCGACGCAGCTGTGGCCGAAGAGCATGTCGACGCCCTTGGCACGCAGGTCGTTCTCCAGCGCAAGGTAGAGCTCCTGCGCCTTTTCGGTGCCGAGGTGGCGGATGGGGCAGTCGACGAGCTTCAGGCCTGCGCGAATGGCGCGGCGGCGGATGATGCGGATCTTATCGGGGTCGGACACGCCCTCCACATGGGGGTCCGCGCCGAATTCCAGGTAGATCTGGTCCGTATAGTCAATGAGGGACTGGGCAAAGTCCGGGCCGACGAGGTTCGGAAAATCGCCGCCGACCTCGTGGTTCAGCGAGAGCTTGCCGTCGGAGAACGCGCCTGCGCCGGAGAAGCCGGTCGTGATGTTGCAGGGCTGGCAGTTCAAGCACTTCTGCGTCTTGCTCTTCGGGCAGGAGCGCTTTTCCACGCTCTGGCCCTTTTCGACCATCAGAATCTTCTTGTGTGCGCCGCGGCGGAACAGCTCGACGGCCGTAAAGATGCCGGCAGGACCGGCGCCAACAATGATCAGATCATACTTTTCCATAGAAACTCCTTTGTGCTGCGGTATTGCTGATTTATTTGAATGTTATTCTTCCTTCAGAAGGGCCTCTCCGGCCTTGTAGATGTCGCCTGCGCCGACGGTCAGGATCAGGTCGCCCTTCTGCGCAGCCCCGCGGAGATAGGCCGTGACCTCAGGGAGCGTCTCAAAGTAGACGCTGCCGGGAATGCAGCGCGCCAGATCGCGGGAGGAGATGCCGATGGTGTTGCTCTCGCGGGCGGCGTAGATCTCGGCCAGAACGGCGACGTCCACGCGCTTGAGCTCGCGGACAAAATCGTCGAACAGGGCCTTCGTGCGCGTGTAGGTGTGCGGCTGGAACGCGAGGATCACGCGCTGATAGCCCATGTGGGCCACGGCGTCGATGAGGGCGTGCAGCTCGCCGGGATGGTGGGCATAGTCGTCATAGACGTCCGCGCCGTGGTACGTCCCCTTGAACTCCATGCGGCGGCCCGCGCCGTGGAACGAGGCAAGGCCCGCGGCGACATCCGCGCCGTCCACGCCCATGACCCATGCGGCGCTTGCGGCGGCCAGCGCATTATAGACATTGTGGCGGCCGTAGACCTGCAGATCCACATGGCAGTAGCGCTTACCGAAGCAGATAATGTCAAACGAGCGCAGGTCCTCGGAAAGCCCCTCGGGGTGGATATCGTTGTGCGCATCGATGCCAAAGGAGAGGTAGTGCAGATCCGAGAGCGTCTGCACGGTATTTGCATCGTCGCCGTTGGCGATGACGTGGCCCGTGCGCGGCACAAGGCCCGCAAATTTGCGGAACGAGCGCTTCACGGCATCTAGGTCCTTGAAATAGTCCAGATGGTCGGCCTCGATGTTGTTCACGATGGCGACGGTGGGGTAGAAATTCAGGAACGAGTCGCAGTATTCGCAGCTCTCCATGATAATGGTGTCGCCGGAGCCGACGCGGTGGCCTGCGTGCAGCAGCGGGAGATAGCCGCCCATCATAACGGTCGGGTCGCGCTGCGCCTGCATGAAAATATGCGTCAGCATGCCGGTCGTGGTGGTCTTGCCGTGTGTGCCGGACACGCAGATGGCGTTTTTGTATTCGCGCATGATCACGCCCCAGGCCTGCGCCCGCTCGAACACGGGGATGCCCTGCGCGCGGGCCGCGGCGACCTCGGGATTGTCGTTGTGGGCGGCGGCCGTGCGGATGATGCAGTCCGCGCCCTGAATATTCTCGGCGCGGTGGCCGATGTGCACTTCGATGCCCTTGGCAATCAGCTCGTCGGTGGAGACGGAGGCGTTCATGTCCGAACCGGTGACCGTGATGCCCATGCCGCGCAGCACCAGTCCGAGCGGCCGCATGGAGACGCCTCCGATGCCGATCAGGTGAATGTGCTTACCGGGGACAAGGTAGCTGTCCAGACGTTTGAGATTGTTTGCCATATTCATTCCTCCTGCTTCGGAAAGCCGCACAGTTGACCGCACGCCGGAAAAACTCTGGGTCAGCGGCCAAAACTCTCCTTCTATATTATAATAGAAAACCCCGGATTTTACAAGGGTTCTGCAGGGAAAACCGGAAGTTCCCGCAGCTCATCCGGCAGCAGCTCCTCCGGCAGGCAGAACGTGAGGCTGCGCCCGTCCGGGTGCGGCACACGCAGCCGCCAGGCATAGAGGGCAATGCCGCCCGACGCGGCCTGCGCACCGTATTTCCGGTCGCCGCAGACAGGGCAGCCGCGCGAGCCGAGCTGAACGCGGATCTGGTGCGTCCGGCCCGTGAGCAGCTGCAGGTGCAATGCGGCGCGGCCGTCCGGCAGCAGGCGCAGCGGCGTGCAGATCAGGCGTGCCTCGCGTACCCCCCGGCCCGCGTGCGCCGCACGACGTAGGTCTTGTTGCGCGCGCGGTCGTGGAACAGCAGGTCATAAAGTTCCTCCGGCTCTCTGCACGGCGCGCCCTCGGCCAGCGCGAGATATTCCTTGCCGGCCGTGAGGTGCGCCGAGAGAAAGGCCGCCGCCTCGCGGGTTTTGGCAAAGACCATCACACCGGGTACGTCGCGGTCGAGCCGGTGCACCGGGAAGACCGTGCGCGGCGCGAGCAGCGAGGCCATGCTCTCCTGCCTGGAGCTGTCCGCGGCGGAAAGCACGCCGCGCGGCTTGCAGCACACGACGAGCTGCGCATCTTCATAGAGGATCATGTCCCGTCCCTCCCGCGTCTCAAAATACGCTCCATTTTACTCCGAAGTGTTCGAAATTGCAAGTCCTGTTTTTTGGGGAAGCTCTGCCTCAATCATCTGCGGCGTATGACGGAGCTTTTGCTGATTGAATCAGAGCTTCCCTTAGCTCTTGACAATCCTATTCTGTGTTCGCTATACTGGAGAAAAAGAGGGTGATATGCATGCAGACGATGCGCGAGGATGCGGAGACGATCCTGCGCGAGGCCGTTGCGGCTGCGCAGCCGGGCCGGCTCGTGCGGGAGGCGCTGGAAGCGGAGCGGCTGACGGGCAGGATCGTGCTCCTTGCGGCGGGAAAGGCGGCGTGGGCCATGGCACAGGCCGCCTGTGCCTGTGTGCCCGTCCGGCGGGGTATTGTCATTACCAAGGACGGCCATCTCGGCGGGGCACTCCCGCCGCTCGAGCTGGCGGAGGCCGGGCACCCCGTGCCGGATGCGCGGGCCTTTGCTGCGGCGCGCCGTGCGCTGGCGCTCACGCAGGGGCTGACGGCGGAGGACACGGTCCTTGTGCTGCTGTCCGGCGGAGCCAGCGCTCTGTTCGAGCTGCCGCTCGTGCCGGAGGTGCGCCTGCGGGAGATCACGCAGCGGCTCCTGCGCAGCGGGGCGGATATCGCGGCGATGAACGCCGTGCGCAAGCGTCTTTCCGCCGTGAAGGGCGGCCGCTTTGCGCAGCACTGCGCCCCGGCGCGCGTTGTATCCATCCTGCTGTCGGACGTGCTGGGCGACCGGGCGGACGTCATCGGCTCCGGCCCCGCCGTGCCGGATCCCTCGACGAGCGGAGAGGCGCTGGAGGCCGCCGCGCAGGCGGGCCTGCTGCCGGATGCCGCGCTGGAGGCCCTGCTCCGGCAGGAGACGCCCAAGATGCTGGAAAACGCCCGCTGGCATGTGGTCGGCGGCGTGCGGCTGCTGTGCGCCGCGGCAGAAGAGACGTGCCGCAGGCTCGGCTATGCGCCGTTCGTGCTGACGGACCGCCTGAGCTGCGAGGCGCGGGAGGCCGGACGCTTCCTTTCGGCGGCCGCGCAGTATCATGCGGGCCGCGGGAAGGCGCTTGCCCTGCTGGCGGGCGGCGAGACCATCGTCCATGTGACGGGCAGCGGCCTCGGCGGGCGGAACCAGGAGCTGGCGCTTGCCGCTGCGCCGGGGCTGGAGGGACTTTCGGACGCCGCCGTGTTCAGCTTCGGCAGCGACGGCACGGACGGGCCGACGGATGCCGCGGGCGGCTATGCCGACGGGCAAACGGCGGCCATTCTGCGCGCTCTCGGCCGCACGGCGGAGGCGTGGCTGGATGATAACGACGCCTGGCATGCGCTGGCGCAGACCGGCGGCCTGCTGCGTACCGGCCCGACGGGCACGAACGTCAACGACCTTTCTGTGCTGCTGATCGGAAAACCGAGGTTGACTTTTTGATAAAATTTAGTAAGATATAGGTGTTCTTGCTTGTGAAATTAACCCCGGGAGGCTTTTCCTATGAAAAAATGGCATACTGTGCAGGATTATCTGGTCATCGTGTTCTGCGCCTGTCTGCTTGCCCTGAGCTACCACATCTTCGTGTTCCCCAACGAGTTCGCGCCGTCCGGTCTGCCGGGCATCGCGACCATCATCCAGCATGTGTTCCATTTTAAGGTCGGCTATATGACGATCCTCATCAACGTCCCGCTCGTCCTGCTGACGTATTTTATCGTAGACCACCGCTATGCCGTGTTGTCCGCGACGTTTGCAGTCGTGTTTTCCGTCGTGCTGCTGGCGCTGGATTATGTCAACCTCGCACCGTTTGAGTACCATACGACTACCGGCACGAGCACGATCCTTGCGCCCATCGCGGGCGGCGTCATCAGCGGCTTCTGCTATGGCATGGTCATGCGCCGCGACTCCAGCACCGGCGGCACGGATCTGCTGGCGGCGCTCGTCCACCATGTCCGCCCGGAGATGCACATCATCTGGATCGTGTTTGTCATCAACGCCATCGTCGCGGCCCTGTCCTACTTCGTCTATGATTTCAAGATCGAGCCGGTCATTCTCTGCCTGATCTACTGCTTCCTGTCCAGCCACGTCGGCGATACGATGATCAAGGGCTTCAAGGAGGCCGTGAAATTCGAGATCGTCACGGATAAGCCGGAGGAGCTTTCCGCCGAGCTGCTCAAGCATATGAAGCACGGTGTCACGGAGATCCCGGCCGTCGGCGGCTTCACGCATTCGGACAAGACGCTTCTCATCTGCGTTGTGAATCGCCACCAGATCGTGGCGTTCCAGCGCATCATCCAGCAGTTCCCCGGCTCATTTGCCTACCTCAGCTCCGTAAAGGAGACCATGGGCAACTTCGCCCACATCAAGCGCTGAAGCGGAAAAAGAATCTGCGTGCCCCGGCCCCGGGGCACGCTTTTTGCGTGACTGCCAGCTATGTGCTGCCGATTCGTACAGACTACCGTTAAAACGGCGATAGCTTCCGATTTGTCATTGCGAGGGCGCTTTGCGCCCGTGGCAATCTCGGGAAGGCAGTTACGTTTTCGCCAAGGCCTTCCTGTTGTCCAAGCATATGCCGCGAGATTGCCACGGCCCCTTCGGGGCCTCGCAATGACAAATCTGGCAGCCTGAACTTTCCACTCTGCCAATGCCCCGACCAGGCATATAATGTATAAAAAAACGATCCCGGATGCGGCTGCATCCGGGATCGTTTTTAGTTCAGCAGCAGGACGCTCGCAATGCCGAAGTAGATCAGCAGCGACAGGGCGTCGACGATCGTCGTGATGAACGGGCTTGCCATGACGGCCGGATCGAAGCCGACCTTTTTGGCCAGCATCGGCAGCACACAGCCGATGACCTTGGCCACGAGCACCGTCAGCGCCATGGTGGCGCATACGACCAGCGCAACGAGGCAGGTGACATCCTCGTTGCCGAGCATCAGCCGGTCGACGAGCATGATCTTGGCAAAGCAGGCGGCTGCCAGCGAGATGCCGCAGAGCACGGCCGTGCGGATCTCCTTCCACACGACGCGCGGCAGATCGGAAAACTCGATCTCGCCGAGCGACAGCGCGCGGATGACCGTGACGGAGGACTGCGAGCCGGAGTTGCCGCCCGTGTCCATGAGCATGGGGATGAAGGCTGTCAGTGCAACCTGCGCGGCCAGCGCGCTTTCAAAATGCGTGATGATCAGGCCCGTGAACGTGGCCGAGACCATCAGCAGCATGAGCCAGGGAATGCGGTGCTTGAAGAGGTCGAACGTGGACGAGCGGAGATACGTCTTGTCCGACGGCGTCATGCCGCCCATGATCTCCATGTCCTCCGTGGCCTCGTCTTCCATGACGTCCATGGCGTCGTCGAAGGTCACGATGCCGACCATGCGGTTCTCCGTGTCCACGACCGGCAGGGCAAGGAAGTTGTATTTCGAGAACATGCGGGCAACTTCTTCCTGATCGGTGTGCGTATGGACGGAGATGACGTTCGTCTCCATGATCTTGTCGACGGTCTCGTCGTCGTCCTGCGCCAGCAGCAGGTCCTTGACGGAGACAAGGCCGATGAGCGTGCGGTTCTTGGTGACGTAGCAGGTGTAGATCGTCTCTTTGTCGACGCCCGTGCGGCGGATGCGGAGGATGGCCTCCTCCACGGTCATGCCGGGGCGCAGCGAGACATACTCCGTCGTCATGATGGAGCCTGCGGAATTCTCGGGATAGCGCAGGATCTCGTTGATGTCCTTGCGCATGTCGGGGTCCGCCTGCGAGAGGATGCGGCGCACGACATTTGCGGGCATTTCCTCCACGATATCGACGGCATCGTCGACATACAGCTCGTCGAGCACCTCGCGCAGCTCGGAGTCCGAAAAGCCGCGGATGAGCAGCTCCTGCGCGTCCGGCTCCATTTCGACGAACGTCTCGGCCGCCAGCTCCTTCGGCAGCAGCCGGAACAGCAGCGGCAGGCGGGATTCCTCCAGCCCGTCAAAGACCGAGGCGATATCTGCGGGATTCATCGTGGATAGAATGTCGCGGATCGTGGAATACTTCTTTTCCACGAGCAGCGCCTCAAGCGTGCTCTCTACGGTTACGGTGTGATCTGCCATTTTCCGGTTCCCTCCTGATTCTTCATAGTACGGTCAGAGATTCGGAAGCGGGCACGGCAGGCCGAATATCGAATGATTAACGGGAACGCACCGCATGGACGCGGGCGTCCTTTTTCGTACTTCGGCCTACGCCAGTACCATTGCCACTCCCAGCATCCATGACGTTCCCTCCTTTTGGGCTGAAAATTTTTGAAAAAGCCCTATCTCTTATCATATTGCCGCGCGGCGCGTTTGTCAAGCGAAACCGCGGAAAAATCCCTTTTGTTTTTTGCGATCTTATGGTAAAATAGAAAAAAACCGGAAAACGGAGTGGAAAACCTTGAACACGATCCGCATCTATGAAACGGACTCGCACGCCCGGCGGCTGCAGGCGCGCGTGCTCTCCTGCGAGGAGGGCGAAAACGGCTGGCTCGTGGAGCTGGACCGCACAATCTTTTATCCCACGGGCGGCGGCCAGCCCTGCGACACGGGCACGCTCGGCGGCGCGGACGTCACGGAGACGCTCCTGCGCGGCGAGACGGTGCTGCATCGCTGCACGGCGGCCCTGCCGGTCGGCGCGGACGTGGCGGGCGAGATCGACTGGGCGCGGCGGCTGGACCTCATGCAGCAGCACTCCGGCGAGCATCTCGTCTCCGGCCTCATCCACGCGCGCTTCGGCTATGAGAACGTCGGCTTCCACCTCGGTGCGGACCTCGTGACGATCGATTTTAACGGCGAGGTGGACGAGCAGGCCCTGCAGGAGCTGGAGCGCGCCGCGAACGAGGCCGTCTGGGCCGATTTTGCGCCGCATATCTGGTATCCGGAGCCGGACGAGCTGGCGCGCCTCCCATACCGCAGTAAAAAGGCCCTGACGGGTGCAGTGCGCCTCGTGCAGTTCGGAGACATCGACCTGTGCGCCTGCTGCGGCACCCATGTGGCCCGCACGGGCGAGATCGGCCTCATCAAGCTGTTCAGCACGACGCATTTCCGCGGCGGCTCGCGCATCGAGATGGCCTGCGGCGGCCGTGCCCTTGCCGTGCTGAACGCCCTTTGCGCCCAGAACCGCGACATCTCCGTCCGCCTGTCGGCAAAGCCCGTGCAGACGGCCGCCGCCGTGGCACGATTGGCCTCCGAGCGGACGGAGGCGCAGCAGCGCGCCGCCGCGCTGGAGGACCGCCTGTTTGCCCTGCTGGCACAGGACGGGCAGACGCTCCGCTTTGAGCCGCCCATGCCGCCGGAGAGCGTGCGCCGTCTGGCGGACGCCATGGTCCGGGCGAACGGAGCGCGCTGCGCCGTGTTTGCCGGGCAGGACGGCGCGTGGCACTATGCCATGGCCGACCGGGACGGCGACCTGCGCGGCCTGACGAAGCGGCTCAACGCCGCGCTGCAGGGCCGGGGCGGCGGAAAGCCCGGCTTTGTGCAGGGCTCGCTCGCCGCGTCCCGCACGGACATCGAGGCGTTTTTCACGGCGGAAAGCTGCAGTATGCCTGACCCGGCCTGAGCGCCGTGCCGCTGCGCGCGGCCAGCTCCGAAACGGTCAGAAATTCATAGCCCTGGGCCTGCAGGGCGTCGATGACACGCAGCGCGGCCGTCACGCTCGAGTCCGTCAGGTCGTGCATCAGGATCACGGACCCCGGCTCCGCATGGCACAGGATGTGCGCCGTCACGGCGTCGGCATCGTGCACGCGCCAGTCCTCCGGATCGACGGACCAGAGGATGACAGGCAGATCGGCGCAGGCCGTCTGCTGCAGCACGGCCGTGTCATACAGCCCGCCCGGCGGGCGCAGCAGCGTCGGCGCGCGGCCCGTTGCCTCCATGAGCTTGCGGCGGGCCTCGGCAAGATCGCGGCAGACCTCGGCGCGGCTCATGGAAGTAAAATACGAATGCGTGTCGCCGTGCGTGCCGGTCTCGTGTCCCTCGGCGGCGATGCGCGCGGCCAGCTCCGGATACAGATCGATCCGGTAGCCGCAGAGAAAGAACGTTGCATGCACGCCGCGTGCGGCAAGCCCGTCCAGCAGGCGCTCCGTAAGCGCGCCCGACGGGCCGTCGTCAAACGTCAGCGCCACGCAGCGGGGCTCCGCCGCATGGCCGCGCGGGAGCAGGACGGCCAGCGCGGCAAGCAGGCATAACAGCCGTTTCATGCAGCCACCTCCCAGAACAGAAGAAATTCGTCTCCGGGGTAGTATGCGCGCAAACCGGCGAAATATTGAAAAAAGGCAGCACCGCATCATGCAGGGAAGATGCAGGGATGCGGTGCAGCCCTGAAAGGAAACGACAATGATCCAGGTGATCTGCCCCGTATGCGGGGCGGCGCTCGAGCCGCAGGGTGCGGCATGGCGCTGCGTGCAGGGGCATTGCTTTGATGTGGCAAGGCAGGGTTATGTAAACCTTCTGACGGTGACGCAGAAGCACTCGCGCCATCCCGGCGACACGCGGGAGATGGTCGCGGCGCGGCGCGCGTTTCTGGACGCGGGGTGGTATGCGCCCATCGCCAAAACGCTGGCAGACCTTGTGCGCCGCTTCTGCCCGGAGGCGGCTTCCGTGCTGGACGCGGGCTGCGGTGAGGGCTATTACCTCTCGCAGCTCAGCTGGGTCCCGGAGCGCTGGGGGATCGATATCTCCCGCGACGCCGTGCGCTATGCCGCGGCGCGCGACCGCGGCGCCCACTGGCTCACGGCCACGGCGGCCCACCTGCCGTTTGCGGACGGCGGGTTCGACTGCGTGCTGTCCATGTTCGCCCTGACGGCCGGGGCGGAGTTCTTCCGCGTGCTGCGGCCGGGCGGCATCTTTGTGCAGGTGCTGGCGGGGCAGGGCCATCTGCCGGGGCTGAAGTCCATCATCTATCCCGCGCATGTGGAGAAGGAAAAAATGCTCCACCCGGCGCTGCCGGGCTTCCGGCTGCTGCACACGCAGACGCTGCGCTTTTCCTTCTCCCTGCCGGATGCGCAGAGCGTGCACGACCTGCTGTATATGACGCCGCATGTCTGGCGCATCACGAAGCGGGGCGCAGAGGCGCTGGCGCAGACCGCGCAGCTGACGGATACGGCAGAGGTCATCTTCAACATCTACGGTAGACAAGAGGCCGGGAATCTGCTAGAATAAGGACAAGGATCAAATACGGAGAGTGGAGCATGCTGGATAAGCTGAAACAGGTCGAGGACCGCTATGAGGAGCTGTGCGCCCGCGCGGAGCAGCCGGATTTTTACGCCGACCCGAAAAAGGCGGCGGCGTGGCTGCGCGAGCAGAAGGAGCTGGCCCCCATCGTCGCGGCCTACCGCGCCTACTGCGCGGCGCAGCGGGATATGCAGGATGCGGCGGAGCTGATGGCCGGGCAGGCCGACGCCGAGCTGAAGGCCCTGTGCCAGGAGGAGCTGACCGGCGCAAAGAAGCGCGCCGCCGCACTCGAGCAGGAGCTGAGAGTTCTGCTGCTGCCCCATGACCCGAACGATGGCAAGAACGTCATCCTCGAGATCCGCCCCGGCGTGGGCGGCGAGGAGAGCGCCCTGTTCGCGCACAGCCTGTTCCGGATGTACAGCCTCTATGCCGCCGCGCGCGGCTGGACCGTGGAGCTTCTGAACTACAGCGAGACGGAGCTTGGCGGCATCAAGGAGGCGGACTTCATGATCTGCGGCGCGGGGGCCTATTCCCGGCTGAAGTTCGAGTCCGGCGTGCACCGCGTACAGCGTGTACCCGAGACGGAGTCCGGCGGGCGGGTGCACACGTCCACGGCGACGGTCGCCGTCCTGCCCGAGATGGAGCAGGCCGATGTGGACCTCCGGCCGGAGGACATCGAAATGCAGGTCTACCGCTCGTCCGGCGCGGGCGGCCAGCACATCAACAAGACGTCGTCTGCCGTGCGTCTCATCCACAGGCCGACCGGCATCGTCGTGGCCTGTCACCGCATCGGCCTGACGCTCTATAAGCTCGATCAGGTGCTCGACGGCGATCTGGATGAGATCATCGATGCGCTCACGCTGGCCGACCAGGCCGAGAAGCTGCGCGCATCCGTGGAGGAAGCATGAAAACACAACGGATCACAACCGAGATCGCGCAGGCGGCGGATGCCATCCGCGCCGGGCAGCTCGTCGCTGTCCCGACGGAGACGGTCTACGGCCTTGCCGGAAATGGGCTTGACCCCAAAGCCGTCGCGCAGATCTATGAAGTCAAAGGGCGGCCGAGCGTCAAGCCGCTGTCGCTGATGGTGCACGATGCCTCGGCGATGGCGCGCTACTGCGACCCTGTGCCGCAGGCGGCCCATACGCTGGCCGAGGCCTTCTGGCCCGGTCCGCTCACGATCGTGCTGCGCGCCAAAGCCTGCGTGCCCGAGATCGTGCGCGCTGGCGGGCAGACCGTCGGCCTGCGCTGCCCGGATCACCCGGCCACGCTCGCGCTCATTGAGGCGGCGCAGCTGCCGCTGGCAGCACCGTCGGCCAATCCCTCCGGCGCGCCGAGCCCGAAAACGGCGGACGATGTGCTGGCGTATTTTGACGGGCAGATCGCAGCCGTCATCGACGGCGGCCCCTGCGGCATCGGGCGGGAGTCCACGCTCGTTGACCTCTCGTGTACGCCGTACCGCATCCTGCGCTCTGCCGCCGTGCCAGACGATGCCGTCTGGGACGCGCTTGTGCGCAAGATGCACATCGTCGGCATCACGGGCGGCACCGGCTGCGGCAAGACGACTGCGCTCATGGAGCTGGAGCGGCAGGGCGCGCTCGTCATCGACTGCGACGCGGTGTATCACGAGCTGCTGGCATCGAATGCCGCCATGCTCGCGGAGATCAACGCCCGTTTTCCGGGTACAATAGAAAATGGGGTGCTGCAGCGCAAAAAACTCGGCGCGGTCGTGTTCGCGGACGCGGCGGCGCTCGACGATCTCAACGCCATCACGCACCGGTATGTCCGCGCCGAGGTGCGCGCGCGCCTGCGCGCGTGGTCGCGGCAGGGCGGCACGGTCGCGGCGATCGATGCCATCGCGCTCATCGAGAGCGGGCTGGCGGAGCTGTGCACCGTTACCATCGGCGTGACGGCGCCGCGCGAGGTGCGTATCGAGCGGCTCATCGCGCGCGAGGGTGTGACGCGCGATTATGCTGAGGCGCGCATCGACGCGCAGAAGCCCAACGAATGGTTTGTCCAGAACTGCAGCCATGTGCTGGATAACGGCGGCACGCTCGCCGATTTTCAGCGCCGCTGCCATCAACTGATACAGGAGGTGCTCTCATGAGCGAAGATAAGGAAGTCAAGCAGTGGAAGGAAAAGCTGTTTTACCGGCCCAAGAACGGGTACGATCAGAACGACGCCGGACAGACCGGTGAGATCTTTGCCTATGCCGGGGTATAAGCGCTTTCTCGACGCCGCGCGCACCGAGCGCGAGGCTGTCAAGGAGGCGATCCGCATGGCGGAGGACGCGGGCTTTGTGCCGTATACGTTCGGCATGGAGCTGCAGCCGGGCTCTAAGGTGTATGTGAATAACCGCGGCAAGGCGCTCATGCTGGCCGTGCTCGGCGAGCGGACACTCGATCACGGCTGTGTGATCGCGGGCGCGCACGTCGATTCCCCGCGCCTCGATCTCAAGCAGACGCCGATGTATGAGGATTCGGAGCTGGCGTATTTTAAGACGCACTATTACGGCGGCATCAAGAAGTACCAGTGGGTCGCGATCCCGCTGGAGCTGCACGGCACGATCGCGCTCAAGGACGGCAGCACGATCGACGTCGCCATCGGCCGCGAGCCTGACGAGCCGCAGTTTGTCATCACCGACCTCCTGCCGCACCTCGGCAAGGATCAGCTGCGCAAGACCATGGAAGAGGGCATCACCGGCGAGGCACTCAACATCGTCATCGGCAGCATGCCGTATGCCGGTGAGGGCGGCGACCGTGTGAAGCTCGCTGTGCTGTCGCTGCTGCATGATGAATACGGCATCACGGAGGAGGACTTCCTGTCGGCGGAGCTCGCCGCCGTGCCGGCGTTCCCGGCGCGCGACATCGGCTTTGACCGCAGCATGATCGGCGCCTACGGGCAGGATGACCGTGTGTGTGCCTATGCCGAGCTGCGCGCGATCCTTGATCTCGAGGGCGCACCGGAGCGCACGGCCGTGTGTATCCTCGCCGACAAGGAGGAGACCGGCTCCGACGGCGTGTCCGGCATGCAGTCGCAGGCGTTCGAGGCGTTCATGGCCGACCTCTGCGAGCAGCAGGACGTCGCGCTGCGCCACTGCTTTGCCAAGAGCTTCTGCCTCTCGGCGGATGTGTGCGCGGCCTATGACCCGAGCTTCCCCGAGGTGAGCGCCAAGCGCACCGAGGCCAAACTCAACTACGGCATGGGCATCTGCAAGTTTACGGGCGCGCGCGGCAAGTCCGGCACGAGCGACGCCTCGGCCGAGCTCGTGGCCTATCTGCGCCGCCTCTTCGCCGACAACGGCGAGGAATGACAATTCGGGGGCATTCACCATTTTAACGATGCCGTGTACCGGCTGTTAGTGCTTACCAGGCGGTCACTGACCGCCGCTACAGACGCAATCGGTGCATGCTGTTTCAACGGCGGCCTGTACGATCTGCGAGTGCCTTCCCGAGATTGCCACGTCGCTTCGCTCCTCGCAATGACAAATTTGAAAGCCTCATGCCGCCGAATTATCGTCCCAATACTTGCAGTTGCCAATGGCGCTCAGGGAACGCCCTACAGACGCCAATTGGTTTGTGCGTTTTTATCGTTGCCCTGTACGAGCTGCAAATGCCTGACACCCCGTTTTACGCGGATTTTACGTCCTGCGGGCGGGAAAAATACGGCGCTGTCCGGGAAAACCCCCATTTTTCCGCATGTTTTGCGGCCAAAACGGCGTACAATGGGCGGAAAGCCTACAAAAAGAATAACATCGCAGGAAAAACCGACAAACGCGCCAGAAATTTTTCGGAACAGTTGAAATTTTTGTGCAATGTTGTATAATAAGCATGGACGGATGATTGAAAGGGAGCGCTGCCGCGATCAGTGCCCCCGTATCCCCGCAAGCTGAGCAAAGAAGGAGATCACCATGGAACAGACGCTGCATAATGCATTCAAACGTTTCTCTCTCGGCGACGAGCTGCGCGCTATACCTTCCTGGGCTGCCATGCCGCAGAGCGCGACGGAGTCCACGGCTATGTTTTCCGTGTCTGGGCCCCGCGGGCGCAGGGCGTCAGCGTGACCGGCGACTGGAACTTCTGGAACACCGAGGACCTGCCGATGACGCTCGTCGAATACGGCATCTGGGAGGCCTTTTCCGCCTATGCGCGCGAGGGCGACGCCTATAAATTCTATGTCCGCCGCCGCGACGGCTCCGCCGTCTATAAATCCGATCCCTATGCCTTCCGCAACTGTGCGCTGCCCGACACGTCGAGCCGTATCTGTACGCTGGACGGCTATACCTGGGGCGATGCCGACTACCGCCGCAAGCAGGGCAAGCGTAAGCTGCTCAACTGCCCGATGAACATCTATGAGATGCACTTCGGCTCGTGGCGGCGCAAGCCGGACGGCAGCCTCTATACCTACGACGAGCTGGCAGATGAGCTCGTGCCCTACCTGAAGGACATGGGCTACACCCACATCGAGCTCATGCCGCTGTCCGAATATCCCTATGAGCCGTCGTGGGGCTATCAGGTCACGGGCTACTATGCTCCGACGTTCCGCTACGGCGAGCCGAAGCAGCTCATGCGCTTTGTGGACAAGTGCCACGAGGCCGGCATCGGCGTGCTGCTCGACTGGGTCCCGGCCCACTTCCCGAAGGACGAGAACGGCCTTTATGAATTCGATGGCACCTGCTGCTATGAGCTGGAAGACCCGCTCATGAACGAGCACCCCGACTGGACGACCCGCATCTTCGACTTCGGCAAGGGCGAGGTGCAGTCGTTCCTCATCTCGAACGCCGTGTACTGGCTGGAGCAGTACCACATCGACGGCCTGCGCGTCGACGCCGTGGCCGCCATGCTCTACCTCGACTACGGCCGCCGCGAGTACCACCCGAACAAGTTCGGCGGCAAGGAGAACCTCGAGGCCATCGCCTTCCTGCGCAAGCTCAACCGCGCGGTGTTCTCCGTGCGGCGCAGTGCCATCACGGCGGCCGAGGAGTCCACGGCCTTCCCGCTCGTGACGAAGCCGGATTACGACGGCGGCCTCGGCTTCCTGTTCAAGTGGAACATGGGCTGGATGAACGATATGCTGCACTATATGTCGCTCGATCCGCTGTTCCGCAAGGGCAGCCACAACGACCTGACGTTCTCCATGACGTATGCCTATTCCGAAAACTTCATTCTTCCGCTGTCGCATGACGAGGTGGTGCACGGCAAGTGCTCCCTTATCAACAAGATGCCGGGCGAATATGACGATAAGTTCAGTAACCTGCGCGTGTTCTACGGCTTCATGATGGGCCACCCCGGCAAGAAGCTCAGCTTCATGGGCAACGAATTTGCGCAGTTTATCGAGTGGAATTACGCACAGCAGCTCGACTGGCTCCTGCTCGACTATGAGCGCCATCGCCAGATGCAGGACTATGTGCGCGATCTGAACCATTTCTATCTGGATCACAGCAGCCTGTGGAACAACGATTCCGACTGGAACGGCTTCCGGTGGATCTCCGCCGACGACCGCGACAACAGCGTTATCGCCTTCCGCCGCATCGATCGCCGCGGCTGTGAACTGATCGTGATCTGCAACTTCTGCCCGGTCACCCGGACGGATTATCGCCTGGGTCTGCCGAAGCCGGGCGAATACGAGGCGGTCTTCAACAGTGACGAGGTCCGCTACGGCGGCAAGGGAACGGAGCTTCCCGTTGTGACGGCCGAAAAGGAGCCGCTGCACGGCCTGCCCTTCTCCGGCAGCTTCACGCTCGCGCCGCTCTCCGTGGCCTTCTACCGCAAAAAGACAGCCCCGCGCAAGAAAACGGCAAAATCCTGAATGACGAGAAGGAGAAATGACCATGAACTTCCAGAAAAAGCACTGCGTCGCGATGCTGCTGGCGGGCGGGCAGGGGAGCCGCCTGATGGTGCTGACGGAGAACACGGCAAAGCCTGCGGTCCCGTTCGGCGGTAAGTATCGCATCATCGATTTCCTCTCTCCAACTGCGTTAATTCCGGCATCGACACCATCGGCGTGCTGACGCAGTACCAGCCGCTGCTGCTCAATGAGTACATCGGCAACGGACAGCCGTGGCGTCTGAACCGCAGCCACTGCGGCGTGCAGGTCCTGCCGCCCTATGCCAAGAGCAAGAAATCCGACTGGTACAAGGGCACTGCCAACGCGATTTATCAGAACATCAACTTCATTGAACGCTATGATCCGAGTACGTGCTCATCCTGTCGGGCGACCACATCTATAAAATGGATTACGGCAAGATGCTGGAATTCCACAAGGACAGCAATGCCGACTGTACCATCGCCGTGCTGGAGGTGCCCTGGGAGGAGGCGTCCCGCTTCGGCATCATGACGGCGGACGAGAACAACGTCATCACCAAGTTCGAGGAGAAGCCGAAGGAGCCGAAATCCAATCTTGCTTCCATGGGTATCTACATCTTTACCTGGGAGAAGCTGCGCAAATATCTGACCGAGGACGAAGCCGATAAAACATCCTCCAATGATTTCGGCAAAAACATCATCCCCGCCATTCTGAACGAGGGCTACCGCCTGTTCGCCTATGAATTCCAGGGCTACTGGAAGGAGACTCCGGCGCCATCGTGGAGGACAGCGTTATCATGCCGAACGTCCACATCGAGTCCGGCGCCATCATCCGCCACGCCATCATCGGCGAGGACTGCCGCATCTGCCGCGGCGCGGTGATCGGCGGCTCGTTCGCCCCCGGTGAAGAAAAGAAGATCAGCGTGGTCGGCAAGGCTAAGACGATTGCCGAGAACACCGCCATCAAGCCGGGCGATATTTATTGAGAGGGAGGACAAGAACCATGACTACGATGGGCATCATCTTTGCGAACATCTATGACAGCTCCCTCGGTGAGCTGACGAACAAGCGCACCATGGCATCTCTGCCCTACGGCGGGCGCTATCGCCAGATCGATTTCTCCCTGTCGAACATGACGAATTCCGCCATCCGCCATATCGGCATCATCACGAAGTACAATTATCAGTCCCTCATGAACCACATCGGCTCCGGGCAGGAGTGGGACCTCGAGCTCGGTGAGGGCGGCCTGGAATTCCTGACGCCGTTTGCCATGGGCCACAACGGCAGCTACCGGGGCAAGCTCGAGGCACTGGATTCCGCCATGAATTTCCTGAAAATCTCCACGGAGGAATATGTCGTTCTGGCCGACAGCGGCGTGCTGTGCGCCATCAATCTGGAAAAGATCGTTGAGGCCCACGCCGCCTCGGGCGCGGACGTCACCGTCGTGGTGAAGGACGGCATCTGCAACGGGCAGAAGCAGCTCGATCTGGCCGTGAAGGTCGACGCGGATGACCGCGTGACGGACGTGGCCGTCGACTACTGCGCAGGCGAGCAGTATCTTGCCTCCATGGGCCTGTTCGTCATCCGCCGCGAGCTGCTCATGCGTGAGGTCACGGAGGCCGTGGCCCACAACCGCTACCATTTCGAGCGCGACCTTGTCATGCACGGCTTCGCAGAGACCGGCATGAAGGTCAACGCCTACCGCTATGACGGCGTGGCGCTGTTCAACGAGAGCACGACGGAGTTCTTCCACAACAGCCTCGCCCTCATCCGCCCGGAGATCCGCCATGGCCTGTTCGCCCGCGAGGACCTGACGATCTACACGAAGGTCCGCGACGAGGTGCCTGCCTACTACGGCGAGCATTCCGAGATCGACGACTGCGTCGTGGCCGACGGCTGCGTGCTCGAGGGCTCCGCCGTCAATTCCGTCCTGTTCCGCAGCGTGAAGCTCGGCGAGGGCGCATCCGTGCGCAACAGCGTCATCATGCAGCGCTGCACCATCGGCGAGGGCGCCGATCTGGAGTGCGTCGTTATGGATATGGACGTCGTCGTCCGTCCGGGCGCCGTGCTGCGCGGCACCATGGATCATCCGCTGGTGTTCAAGAGAGGAGAGGTCGTATGAGGATCGCAATGGTCGCCTCCGAGGCTGCGCCGTTTGTCAAGACGGGCGGCCTGGGCGACGTGATGCAGGCGCTTCCCAATGCACTGTCCAAGCTGAAGGGCAACGAGATCTGCCTGTTCCTGCCGTACTATAAGCGCATCAAGGAAAACCCGGCCGTCGAAACGGAGCAGGTCGGCTCGTTCTCCATGGAGCTGGCGTGGCGCGAGAGCTATGTCGGCATCCTGCGTCTGAAGTCCCGCCGCAAGAAGCTGCAGGTCTATTTCATCGACAACGACTACTATTTCGGCGCGCGCAGCACCGTTTACGGCGATTTCGACGACGGTGAGCGCTTCGCCTATTTCTCGAAGGCCGTAATGGCTGCGCTGTACTTCCTCGACTTCAAGCCCGATATCCTGCACTGCCACGACTGGCAGGCGGCCATGACGCCTGCGTATCTGCGCGCGCTGTACCATGACTGGTGCCCGCAGACGAAGCTCGTCTTCACCATCCACAACGTGGAGTATCAGGGCTGGGCCGATGCGTCGTTCTTCGACAATATTCTCGGTCTGCCGGATGAATACCGCGCGAGCCTGACGTTCGACGGCGCGATCAACATGATGAAGGGCGCCATCGAGCTCTCGGACATCGTCACGACGGTCTCGAAGTCCTATGCCGAGGAGCTGCGCTATCCGTACTATGCCCACCGCCTCGACGGCGTGCTGCGCAATGCGTGGCTGTGGGGCATCACGAACGGCATTGACACCGATGTCTTTGACCCCGAGACGGACTGCGCCCTGAGCGCGAATTATTCCGCCGCCGACATGAGCGGCAAATGGGTCAACAAGCGCGCCCTGCGCGAGGAGATGGGCCTGAGCACCGACACGGACGCCCCCATCCTCGGCATGGTCACGCGCCTGGCCGGGCACAAGGGCATCGACCTGCTGTGCTACATCGGCCAGCGCCTGATGGAGCGCGAGATCCAGCTCGTCATCGTCGGCACGGGCGAAAAGCAGTATGAGTACGCTCTGAGTGCGCTGGCCCGCCAGTATCCCGGTCGCATCGCCGTCCGGCTGTGCTTCGACCCGGCGCTCGCCTCCCGTGTCTATGCGGGCTGCGACATGTATCTCATGCCGTCGAAGTCCGAGCCGTGCGGCCTGTCCCAGCTCATCGCCATGCACTACGGCACCGTGCCCATCGTCGCCTCGACCGGCGGCCTGCGCGACACCGTCCCGCCCTACAATCCCGAAACGGGCGAGGGCCGCGGCTTTACGTTCCAGAGCTACAACGCCGATGATTTCCTCGGCGCCATCGACCGCGCAGCAGGCCTGTATTACGGCGACCGCGACGCATGGAACAAGCTGGCCCGCCATGATATGGAGTGTGACTTCAGCTGGCAGGTCCCGGCCAACGAATATATGCAGCTGTACAGCGAATTGCTCTACGGCAAGCAGTAAATCATAATTTCAAACGCTGATTCCGGAATGACGGAAAATATTAGGAGGCCCCATGAACAAGAAGCAAAATTCCAAACAGAAGATCCAGAAGCTTGCGGAGAATGACGCCCGTCCCGAGCGCGCCATTCAGCCCACGGAGCTGCTCAACGACACGCTGCGCCGCATCTTCGGCTGCGAGCTTGCCGACGCCACCCAGAAGCAGGTCTATCGCGCGCTGTGCATCAGCGTCCGCGAGCTGCTGACGGAGAAGAACCGCGTCTTTGGCAACCGCTGCACCGAAAAGGAGCGCAAGGAAGTTTATTATATGTCGATGGAGTTCCTGGTCGGCACCAGCCTGCGCAATAACCTCTTTAACCTCGGGCTGGAGGCGGAGTTCCGCAAGGCACTGGCCGATGCAGGCTTCGCATGCCGAAGATCTGCCATCGATCCCGACGCCGGCCTTGGAAACGGCGGCCTTGGCCGTCTGGCCTCCTGCTATATGGATGCCGCGACCGGACATGGACTACCCGATGACCGGCTTTTCCATCCGCTATGAATTCGGCATCTTCAAGCAGAAGATCGTCGACGGCTGGCAGATCGAGTTCCCGGACGACTGGCTCGAGATGGGCGACGTGTGGCTGCAGGCCCGCGAGGACGACGCCGTCGAGGTCAAGTTCGGCGGCGAGGTCCGCGAGTGGATGGACAACGACCGCTTCAAGGTCGCGCAGGTCGGCTACAGCTCCGTTATGGCCGTGCCGTATGACATGTATATCTCCGGCTATGACAGCGATGCCGCCAACCGCCTTGTCCTGTGGAGCGCCAAGCTGCCGCAGAGCTTCGACATGGCTGCGTTCTCCCGCGGCGACTATGTCCGCGCCCTCGAGCGCAACGCCATGGCCGAGACCATCTCGAAGGTCCTCTATCCGGCAGACGACCACATCAGGGCAAGCGCCTGCGCCTGAAGCAGCAGTACCTGCTCGTCTCCGCCTCGCTGCAGAGCATCCTGAAGAAGCACTATAAGAAATACCGCACGCTACACGAACCTGCCGAAAAGGTCGCGGTCCATATCAACGACACCCATCCGGCGCTGTGTGTGCCGGAGCTGATGCGGCTGCTCATCGACCAGTATGAGATCGGCTGGGACGAGGCGTGGGACATCACCTGCCGCACGCTGTCCTATACGAACCACACCGTTATGAGCGAGGCGCTTGAGCGCTGGAACGTCGACCTGTTCCGCGAGCAGCTGCCGCGCGTCTACTCCATCTGCCAGGAGATCAACCGCCGCCTCATCGAGCACCTGTGCGCCGTCTACCCGAACGACTGGGGCAAGATCAACTACATGGCCGTCATCGCGAACAACGAGGTCCGCATGGCGAACCTCTGCCTTGCCGCCTGCCACAAGGTCAACGGCGTTTCCAAGCTGCACACGGACATCCTGCGCAACGGCATCTTCCGCGACTACTGCCAGATCACGCCGGAGCGCTTCCTGAACGTGACGAACGGCATTGCCTATCGCCGTTGGCTGTGCCAGTCCGATCCGCTGCTGACGGATTATCTCAAGCAGCTCATCGGCGGCGACTTCCTGCGGGATGCCCGCGCACTCGAGAAGCTCCTGCCGTATCAGAATGACGAAAAGGTGCTTGCGGACCTCATGGCCATCAAGCGCAAGAACAAGGAGCGCCTCGCCGCTCTCATCGAGAACCAGAACGGCGTGCGCGTCGACCCGGATTCCATTTTCGATATCCAGATCAAGCGCCTGCATGAGTACAAGCGCCAGCTGCTCAACATCCTGCATGTTCTGTATCTCTACCGCCAGATCAAGGCCAATCCGCACGGCGATTTCATGCCCCGCACGTTCATCTTCGCGGCCAAGGCCTCCGCGGGCTATATCCGCGCCAAGCAGATCATCAGCCTCATCGTCGCTGCGTCGAAGCTCATCAATAACGACCCGGACGTCAACGACAAGCTGAAGGTCGTCTTCCTCGAGGACTATAAGGTCTCCCTTGCGGAGATCATCATCCCGGCCGCCGATATCTCTGAGCAGATCTCCATCGCGGGCAAGGAGGCCTCCGGCACCGGCAACATGAAGCTCATGATCAACGGCGCCGTGACCATCGGCACGCTCGACGGCGCGAACGTCGAGATCCACGAGCAGGTCGGCGACGAGAACATCTTCCTCTTCGGCATGAAGGCCCATGAGGTCGAGGAGCTGTGGCAGCGCGGTTACCATCCGACGGAATTCGTCACGCCGGAGCTGCAGGCCGTGCTCGACATGCTCACGTCCGGCGTGCTCGGCCAGCGCTTCGACGATCTGGTCGATTCGCTGCTCACGAACCGCTTCGGCACGGCTGACCCCTATATGACGCTGGCCGATTTCCAGGATTACGCCCGCGCGCAGCGCGATGTCGCCGCGGTCTATCAGGATAAGCAGCACTTTGCCCGCATGTCCCTCATCAACATCGCCAAGGCCGGCATCTTCTCCTCGGACCGCGCCGTCAAGGAATACGCGGACGAGATCTGGAATCTCGACTGAGATGCGTATCCTGTTTGACAGCCGTCAGACGCAGTACAAGACCCCGTTCGGAACGCTCCGGACGGGGGAGTGCTGCGTTCTGCAGATCCGCATCCCGACGGAGGTCGGCACGTCCGGCGTCCGCCTGATGCTGGAGGACAGCGAGCACGCTGTGTGCGCCGAGCTGCCGTTTTCCTTCGTCTCGCGCGGCGAGGACGGCTATGAGCTCTGGCGTCTCGAATTCACCCGGCAGGAGACCGGGCTGCATTTTTACTGGTTCCGCATCGACAAGCGCGGCGGCGGCAGCTTCCGCCTGTTCCGTCAGGGGAGCGATACGAATATGGAGGCAGGGGAGAAGTGGCAGCTCAGCGTCATTCCGGCCGATTTTACGGTGCCGGACTTTGCACCGGGCGCCGTGATGTACCAGATCTTCCCTGACCGCTTTGCCCGCAGCGGCAGCTGCGACCTGACCTATAAGCTTCAGCCGTTCTGGGTGCACGAAAGCCCCGATGAGCTGCCGGAGTACCGCCCCGATGCGCAGGGCGAGGTGCGGAACAACGACTTTTTCGGCGGAAATTTTGCGGGCATTCGCGAAAAGCTGCCGTATCTGCAGGAGCTGGGCGTCGGCGTTCTCTACCTGAACCCAATTTTCATGGCGTGGTCGAACCACCGCTATGACACGGCCGACTATCGCCGCCCGGACCCCATGCTCGGCACGGAGGAGGACTTCCGCACCCTGTGCGACGAGGCTCACGCGCGCGGCATGCGCGTCATTCTCGACGGGGTGTTCTCCCACACGGGCAGCAACAGCGTCTACTTTGACGCGAAGCATGTGTTCGGCCACGGTGCAGTGTCCGACCCCAATTCGCCGTACCGCCGCTGGTATCGCTTCCACCGTTATCCCGACGACTACGAGGCCTGGTGGGGCATCCGCACGCTCCCATGCGTCGAGGAGCTGGACGAGACGTATCTCCATTATATTATTGAGGATGAGGACTCCGTCATCGCCCACTGGCTGCGCCTCGGTGCGGACGGCTTCCGGCTCGACGTCGTCGACGAGCTGCCGGATGAATTTGTCCGCCGCCTGCGCCGCCGGATGCGTCAGATCGACCCGCAGAGCCTGCTGCTCGGCGAGGTCTGGGAGGACGCGTCGAATAAGCGCGCCTACGGCGTTTCCCGCCGCTATTTTGTCGACGGCGAGCTGGATTCCGTCATGAATTACCCGTGGCGCAACGCCATCGTGGCCTTCCTGACGGATGCGGACGACGGCACGGCGCTGGGCGAAAGTCTGATGACGCTGGCGGAGAATTATCCGCCTGAGGTGCTCTCCTGCGTGATGAACCACCTCGGCACGCACGACACGCCGCGCATCCTGACCGTGCTGGGCGAGCCGTTTTGCGGCACGAAGGACGAGCGGGCGCACCGCCGCATGACGCCGGTGCAGCGCAAGACCGCCCTGATGCGGCTGCGCATGGCGGTCTTCCTGCAGTTTACCCTGCCCGGTATGCCCTGCATCTACTACGGCGACGAGGCCGGGATGGAGGGCTTTGAGGACCCGTTCTGCCGCGCCTGCTATCCATGGGGCCGCGAGGACGAGGAGCTGCAGGCCTATTACCGCATGATGACCGCCCTGCGCGGCAGCAGCGAGGCCCTGCGGCGCGGCGGCCTGCGCGTGCTGGCCGCCGGAAACGGTCGCATCGCTTTTACACGCGCCTTCGGAGATGAGAGCCTGATCGCATGCGTGAACCATTCCATCGGGGAGTGGGTCCTGCCTGCAGGCCGCGTCCGCTTTGCCGAAAGCGCGGCACCGTCGCCCACGGGCGAGGTCGTCCTGATGCGCGGCGGCTTCTGCCTGCTGGAACCGTCGGATCCCGAAGCGCATATCTCTATAGAGTAGAAATATCTCCCGGCGACACCCCAAACGATACGAAAGGAGCGATCCCATGAAGTTTTCTGAAATGCCCTATTCCCGTCCCGACCTGGAAGCCATGAAGGCGAACCTGACGGCCTGCACCGAGGCCTTCCTCGCCGCCGAAAGCGCGCAGGAGCAGATCGCGCAGTACGACCGCGTTACGGACCTGTCCGTGGAGTTCAACACGATGGGAAGCCTTGCCAATGCCCGCCATACCATCGACACGCGCGATGAATTCTATGACGCCGAGTCAACGTTCTTCGACGAGAGCTGGCCCCAGCTGAGCGTCTATTTCCAGCGCCTGAACGAGGCCATGCTGGACTCGAAGTTCCGCCCGGAGCTGGAGGCCCATTACGGCAGCCTGCTGTTCCTGAAGCTCGAGATCAGCCGCCGCAGCTTCAAGCCGGAGCTTGTGGAGCTTATGCAGGAGGAAAACCGCCTGACGTCCCGCTATCAGAAGCTCTATGCCAACATGACCGTGGAATTTGACGGCAAGACCATGCCCATGCCGATGCTCGGCAAGTACAAGGTCAGCGCCGACCGCGCCGTTCGCCGCGCCGCTTACGAGGCCGAGGGCAAGGTCTTTGATGCAAACCGCGCGGAGCTGGACGAGATCTATGACAAGCTCGTCCACAACCGCAATGCGCAGGGCCGCATGCTTGGCTATCCGAACTTCATTCAGCTCGGCTATGACCGCCTCGGCCGCAACTGCTATGGACAGAAGGAGCTGGCGGCCTTCCGCGACCAGATCGCAAACGATCTTGTCCCCATCATTGCGGAGGTCAAGGAGGCCCAGCGCAAGCGCATCGGCGTCGACCGCCTGTACATTTACGACGACAAGTTCCGCTTCCCGGACGGCAACCCGGCCCCGGAGGGCACGGCGGAGGAGATCCTCGCCGCAGGCCGCAGAATGTATGAGGAGCTCAGCCCGGAGACGAAGGAATTCGTCGACTTCCTCTACGACAACGAGCTGCTCGACGTGCTGTCCCGCGAGGGCAAGGCCCCCGGCGGCTACTGTACGATGTTTGAAAAATACAAGGCTCCGTTTATCTTCTCGAACTTTAACGGCACAGCCGGAGACGTCGATGTGCTGACCCACGAGGCCGGTCACGCCTTCGCATTTTACCGCGCAATGAACAGCGATATCTACCCGGACCTGCGCGAACCGACCATCGAGGCCTGCGAATGCCACTCCATGAGCATGGAATTTCTGACGCAGGATTATCATAAATATTTCTTCGGCGCGCAAACGGCAAAATACGAGCTTGCCCACTGTGAAGACAGCCTCGATTTTATCCCCTATGGCTGCATGGTGGATGAATTCCAGCATTTGATGTATGAAAATGAGGACCTGACGCCGGATGAGCGCCACGGCGTGTGGGAGAAGCTCGAGAAGAAGTACCGCCCCTGGCTGAGCATGGACGGCCTGCCCTTCTACGGCCGCTACGCCCACTGGCAGTGGAAACCGCACATTTATCTCAATCCGCTGTACTATATTGATTATTGTATGGCAGGTACGGTCGCGTTCCAGGTCTGGACGCTCTCTCTGCAGGACCGCAAGGCAGCGTGGGAGAAATATCTGGCCTTTGTCGACCAGGCAGGAACAAAGACGTTCGCCGATTTGTGCCAAAGCGTCGGCCTGCGTATACCGTACGAGGACGGCTGCATCCGCGAGGTCGGCTCCGGTATCCGCGACTGGATCCGGGAAAACAGACCTGCCGAGGCCTGAATGCACCTTGCATAGTCCCCGAGCGGTGGATGACAGAAAACGTGATTTTCGGCAGGTCGTGTCAGGATGCGCGTATCTTGTGAACATTTCATGAAATCAAAAAAATTATCCACCGGTCTGCTATAAAAATTCACAGAAGATTTTCAAAGGGAAAAAAATTCGTTCTTTTTTGTTGATTCTGCAAGGGAATTGTGTTATAGTATTACCAAACTTTTCAGAAAGCATCCAAGGGTTGTCCACCGCATACGGACACAAGTGCTTTGCTCGATATTATCTGTGAATATCACAGCATAATATACAAATTTTGTAGGAGGTAACGCAATGAAAAAGAATCTTCTCAAGCTTCTGACTCTGGTTCTTGCTCTGGTCATGGTCGTCACCGTGTTCGCCGGCTGCAAGAAGGCAGACGAGGAAACCGTAGCCCCCACGCAGGGCAGCGAAGAGACTCCCACTGAGACGCAGGAGCAGCCGGCTGACGAGTACAAGCCGTCCGCTGCACAGCTCCTGAACGGCAAGGAGTGGGGCAAGGATTACACCGAGCTGTACGACGAGATCGGCGACAAGGTCACGATCGACGACGTGCAGGAGGATCCGACCACCGGTCTGGCTTACGTCGAGTACGAGGGCAAGACCTATGAGCTCGGCATGGACTTCCTGTCCATGGCAATGGTCTACAAGACCGCTGTTCCCGAGAACTCCCAGTACGAGACCGAGGACGACGTCTACGCCGCCTGGTGGAAGTACTACATGACCCGTTGGAACTATCTCCTCCCGGAGATCCCCCTCTACAGCAACGAGTACTACGATGTTTACAACGCAAAGATCAAGGGCGTTGACGAGCATCCGACGAACCCGTACTGGGGCCCGGCAAAGGCTCTGATCGACTGGACGAGTGAGAAGGCCGACAACGACATCATCATCGGCAACACCACCGACCTGTCCGGCAAGTTCCGCTATTCCCCCTTCGGCGGCTCCAACCCCGGTGCTGCTGACCTTGACGTTGACAACCTCATCAACGGCCTGGAAACTGTCGCCACCACCAAGGAAGGCGGCTTCGAGGTCAACAAGACGGTCGTCAAGCAGCTTGACAAGGTTGAGAATGAGGATGGCACCCTCACCTACACCATCACCCTGAACGACGGTCTGGCCTTCAGCGACGGCACCCCCGTCACCGCGAAGAACTATCTGTACTTCCCCATGGTCTTCTCCACCCTCGTCGCCGCCGAGGCTGAGGGCAAGGATCGCCAGGCTGGCCTGACGATGGTCGGCTTTGAGGAATTCAACGCTTACGACGGCACCAACGAGGGCGACGGCGTCTCCAAGACCTTTGCCGGCCTGCGCCTGCTGGCCGACAACCAGTTCTCCGTCACCGTTAAGGCTGAGTATGCGAACTACTACTATGCCATCAGCTATGCCGGCTTCTCCCCGTTCGTCAAGGAACTGTGGTGCGGCGACTACGACATCGCTGACGACGGCGAAGGCTGCTACTTCACCGACGGCTTCTACAACAAGACCGGCGACAGCTTCGACATGGCTGCTCATCTCGTTGCTTCTTCCAACAACGCCGACACCACCTATGCGTGCTCCGGCCCGTATGTTGTGGAGTCCTACGACGAGGGCGATAAGTCCGCGATCCTGACCCTGAACCCGAACTTCCCCGGCAACTACGAAGGTGCAAAGCCCTCCATCGCGAAGGTCATCTACAAGAAGAGCGTCTCCGCTACCCAGCTCGACGATCTGAAGTCCGGCGGCGTTGACGTCCTCATGGGCATCACCGGCGGTGCCGAGACCGACGAGGCTGTCGCTGCCTGCGACAACTCCAACGGCGCTTTCGTTTACACCCACTACAGCCCGCCGGCTACGGCAAGCTGCAGTTCCGTAACGACTATGGCCCCGCTCAGTTCACTGCTGTCCGTCAGGCCATCACCTACTGCCTGGATCGTGCTTCCTTCGCGAAGACCTTCACCGGCGGCTACGGCGGCGTTGTTGACGGCGCTTACTACGCTGGCTCCTGGATGTACAAGGAAGCTGCTGCCAACGGCATGCTGCTGAACGCGTATGACACCTCTGCCGATACCGCCATCGCAGTCCTCGAGGCTGACGGCTGGATCTATGATGCAAACGGCGAGCCTTACGTTGAGGGCGTCCGCTACAAGAAGATCCCGGCTGAGTATGCCGACGAGAACGACAAGACCTACAAGTCCATCGACGGCGCTTATGTGACCACGAAGGTCGGCGACGATTACTACATGCCGCTGGTCCTCAACTGGTACGGCACCACCGATAACCCCTTCTCTGATCTGCTGGTCACCGACTTCGAGCAGGGCGCTAACATCGCTGCTGCAGGCATCGTGATTCAGAAGACCACGGGCGACTTCAATCCGATGCTCGACGAGTTCTATCAGCAGGCTGTGTACGGCTTCTATTCCGGCACCCCGATGTACAGCTGCTTCAACTATGCAACCGGCTTCACCTCCGCTGCATACGACTACTCTTACAACTGGTCCATCGATCCCTCCTTCTATGAGAACAACTGGCTCCATTGACGCATTATCTGAAGAAACCTGTGTATCACGGCGCACTGTCAAATAACTTCTTTTCACAGTTATCACCTCTGGCGCGCATGTTTATCCATAGGGTGTATCTGAAAGCCCGCCCTGTGGTCCAGCCCGGTAAAGTGCCGCATTCTTCCCGGATCCGCTCTTGTGCAGAAGCGGCTTTTCAGATACACCCTATCCCCGCGGCTTGCGGTCCCGCCGCAGCCTGATCCTGACCCGCGCAGAAACAGATTGCCCCGGCATGGCACCGGGGACGATTGATTCCCCGCGCTGCCAAATCTACTGTCGTGCGGGCGACAGACTGGAGAGTACCTTATGTTCAAATACGTTCTCAAGCGAATCGGCTACATGTTCCTGGTCCTGTTTATCCTATCGATCGTGATTTTCATGATCTACAACCTGACCCCGAGCAACCGCGCCTATACCGATGCGAAGGCCGATCAGGTCGCCATGAAGCAGCAGCTCGCCGGTATGTCCGCCGAGGCACAGGCCAAGTGGTTCGAGGAACGGTACGAAATGTATCAGATCAGCTACGGCACCGAAACCAACAACATGATCCTCCGCTATCTGCGCTGGGTCGGCCTGTATCCCTATGCGGATAACCCCTACACTGGCAAGGAAGGCAAGCTCAATGGCCTCCTGCAGGGCAACTTCGGCTATTCCTATCAGTACAAAAAAGATGTAGTTAACGTTGTCGCCGCTCCGATGAAGAACACGATCTTCATCAACATCTTCGCCACGATTCTGGCGCTGGCCATCACCATTCCGCTTGGTATCGCCTGCGCCGTGCGCAAAAACAGCAAATTCGACCGCTTCACACAGGTCTTTACCATCATCGGCTACAGCTTGCCGAGCTTCATTATCTGTATTCTGTTTATCTGGGTCTTCTGCGCTCTGCTCGGCTGGTTCCCGGCCAGCGGTATGAAGACACCGGGCAGCAGCTACGAGGGCTTCAAGTGGTTCACCGACCGCATGTACTATCTGGCCCTCCCGCTCATCACCATGACGTTCTGCTCTCTGGGCAGCATGACGCGCTACGTCCGTGCCTCCATGATCGATGCTCTGTCCATGGACTGCATCCGTACCGCGCGCGCCAAGGGCGTCAAGGAAAAGACCGTTATCTATTCTCACGCATGGCGCAACGCCCTGATCCCCATCGTTACGATGATCGTCGGCTGGTTCACCAGCATCTTTGCGGGCTCCCTGATCTTTGAAGACATGTTCGGTCTCAACGGCATGGGCAAGCTCATGATCTCGTCCCTGCGTACCTCGGACTACGATGTTACGATCCTGATGCAGTTGTTCTATGTCGTCGTCGCGCTGCTCGGCAACCTTGTCATTGACATTGTCTATGGCCTGGTCGACCCGCGCGTCAGAGTCAACAAGTAAGGGGGTAAGAGCATGAGCAAGAAGAATTCCTCCGCGAAGCGCAGCTGGCTCGGCCGCCTCTTCTTTGGCGGCAGCAAGGGCCTGGCCGATGATATCGAGGCCAAGCGCGCAGCCAAAAACGACGTCGAAGAGATTGTCAGCCCGGTCAAGCAGATCGTCCGCGGCTTTATGGAGCGCAAGCTCGCCGTAGGCGCCCTCTGCGTGGTCATCGCCATGTTCCTGCTGGTCTTCATCGGCCCGCTGTTCATGACGAACTATACCGACACCTATACCGAAGTCACGCAGGCCAACCTGCCGCCCACGATGTCCATGCTCTCCGTCCCGAGCGAGCTGAAGAACGACATCAAGATGATCGACAGCTACGGCAGCTTCTCCGTCGGCCTTTCCAACGCGGGCAAGGTCTATGTCTGGGGCGCAACGGGCCTCGGCACGACGGGCATTGACATCGCCGATATCCCGGAAGAGGTTCAGAATGAGAAGATCGCCTGGGTCGCTGCCGGTATCGATCACATCGTTGCTGTCGGTGAGAACGGCAAGGTCTACGCCTGGGGCGCAAACAAGCTCGGCCAGTACGGCTACTTTGACCCGGCGGTGAACCCCAACATCGCTCCCGAGCCGGACGAGCTCCTCAACGGCACCATCGATGCCTCCAACATCAAGAAGATTACCTGCGGCTATCAGGCCACGGCCATCCTGATGAACGACGGCACCCTGTATATGTGGGGCAACAAGAACACCTATCAGAACTTCGACACCGTAGCCACGCTGGACGGCAAGCTCACGGATATCGACTTCACGCTGAACTATGTCGTCGCGGTGACGGACGGCAACTCCGTCTACACCGGCAAGCGCGGCCTGTATGATCAGATGCGCGACAACATGGGCTCCGCCACGGTTCCCCTGCGCGAGTTCCTGAATGGCCGCAAGATCACGAGCATCTATGCCACGAGCAAGACGGTCTGCGCCCTGCTCGACGACGGTACCGTCGGCTTCGTCGGCGACTTCGACACGAGCAGCAAGGCCATGCCCAAGCTGCACGAGGGCGAAGAGATCGTCAAGATCGTCTCCGGCACCTATCACTACACCGCGCTGACCAGCGAGGGCCGTGTGTTCTCCTGGGGCAGCAACACCCTCGGCCAGTGCAAGGTCCCCGACGACGCACAGGGCGCGTCCGACATCTTCGGCGGCGCGTTCCAGAGCTACGCGGTCGATTCCAACCACGAGCTCATGGGCAAGTGGGGCCTGAAGGGCTATCTCTTCGGCACGGATAACTACGGCGCGAACGTTGCCCTGCGTATCATTCAGGGCGGCAAGATGACGATGACCATCGGTGCGATCGCCGTTATCATCTCCACGATCATCGGCATCATCATCGGCTGTATCTCCGGCTACTTCGGCGGCAAGGTCGATATGTTCCTGATGCGCTTCACCGAGATTTTCGGCGCCATTCCGTTCCTGCCGTTCGCGATGATCCTGTCCGCCCTCATGGCGCAGATGGACATCAGCGAGAATGAAAAGATCTTCATCCTCATGGTCATCCTTGGCCTGCTGAGCTGGACCGGCCTGGCCCGCCTCGTTCGCGGCCAGATCCTCCTCGCCCGCGAGCAGGAGTATGTCACGGCCGCCAAGGCCATGGGCCTGCGCGAGTCCCGCATCGCATTCCGTCATATCCTGCCGAACATTGTCTCGGTCATCTTCGTCACGCTGACGCTCGACTTTGCGACCTGCATGCTGACGGAGTCCACGCTGAGCTACCTCGGCTTCGGCGTCACCTACCCGCGTCCGACATGGGGCAATATGCTCAACGGCGCAAACAACTCCACCGTCATCAAGAACTTCTGGTGGCGCTGGCTGTTCCCGGCGATCTTCCTTGCGATCACCTGTATCTGCATCAACATCGTCGGCGATACGCTCCGTGACGTCATGGATCCGAAGTCTGACCGCGATAAATAAGGGAGGGAAGAGATATGGCATTACTTGAATTAAAAGATTTGCATACTTTCTTCCGCACGAAGAAGGGTATTGTCAAGGCGGTCAACGGCGTTTCCTATTCCGTTGAGACCGGACGCACGCTTGGCGTCGTCGGCGAGTCCGGCTCCGGCAAGAGCGTCTCCGCCATGAGCATCCTGCAGCTTCTCGACGGCAACGGCTATATCGACAGCGGCGAGATCCTCTTCGAGGGCCGTGACCTCACGAAGCTCACCGAGAAGGAAATGTATTCCGTCCGCGGCAATGATATCTCCGTCATCTTCCAGGAGCCGATGACCAGCCTGAACCCGGTCTTCACCGTGTCCCGTCAGGTCAGCGAGCCGTTCATTATCCATCAGGGCATGACGAAGAAGCAGGCTGCCGCAAAGGTCATTGAAATGCTGGCCGATGTCAAGATCCCGAATCCGCACATCGTCGCCAAGCAGTATCCGCATCAGCTGTCCGGCGGTATGCGCCAGCGTGTCATGATCGCCATGGCACTGGCCTGCAAGCCGAAGCTGCTCATCGCGGACGAGCCCACCACGGCTCTGGACGTTACGATCCAGGCGCAGATCCTGAAGCTCATGAACGATCTGAAGGAAGAGCACGGCACCTCGATCATCTTCATCACCCACGACCTCGGTGTTATCCGCCAGATCGCGGACGACGTGGCCGTTATGTACTGCGGTCAGGTCGTGGAGATGGCGCCCGCCGGTACAATCTTCATGGACGCTGAGTTCTCTCATCCCTACACCGAGGGCCTGATGAACTCCATTCCGCGCCTGAGCACCCCGACGCATACGCGTCTGGATGCCATCCCCGGCGCAGTGCCGCACCCCCTCAAGCTCCCGAAGGGCTGCAAGTTCGCCCCGCGCTGCAAATACGCCACGGAGCGCTGCCTCAATGAGGAGCCCGAGATGATTCACGTCAGCGAGACGCAGCAGGTTCGCTGCTTCTACCCGCGGAAGGAGGACCGGCATGGAAAGAAATAATGTTCTTCTCAAGATCACGGACCTGCGGCAGTATTTCCCGGTCGGCAAAAAGAAGGGCCTGTACGTCAAGGCGAACGACGGCATCAGCCTGAATATCTACGAAGGCGAAACGGTCGGCCTCGTCGGCGAGTCCGGCTGCGGCAAGTCCACGTTCGGACGCACGCTGCTGCAGCTCTACCGTCAGACCGACGGCAAGACGATGTACTATGGTGCGTCCCGTGATGAGCTGGCTCCCGAGTATATCGAAAAGACCATCCGCCATCTGCCCCACGGCCTGCATGAGCTGGCCGCGCTCGAAAAGAAGCGCGACGAGATGCAGAAGGTCTATGATGCTGCCGATGAGCAGAAACGCCTGCACATGCACAACGATCTCACGGCTGCGAAGAAGGCTGCGAACGACGCCTATCTGAACATCGTGAATGTCATCGGCGGCTTTATCACCGCCAAGGACCTTGGCCCTGTCATGAAGATCTTCTCCGAGCGCCACGACCGCTGCTGCGATCTGCACAAGGCCATCGAGAAGCGCGCCCCCGTCAAACTCAACTATGACGAGGAGGCCTTCAAGCTCTCGAAGCTCAAAGCGGGCGAGAGAGGCTATGACAGCCGCAAGGGCAAGCTTGACAAGCTGGCAGAGAAGGTCGCTGCGCATGACAAGCTCGTCGAGGCCGCCCGTGCCGAGATTGCAAAGGTCGACGCCCGCATCGACGCCATGCGTGCGAAGTACGCCGCCGATCCCGAGTTCCAGAAGCACGAGGCCCTGCTTGATAATGGCATCGACCTTGCGCGCCTGACCTATCCGGAGGTCCGTACCCTGCGCTGCCAGATGCAGTATATCTTCCAGGATCCGTATTCCTCCCCTGAATCCCCGTATGACCGTCGCCAACATCATCGGCGAGGGCCTGCTGGCGCACAAGTACTGCAAGAAGGCCAACGAGCGTATGCATGAGGAGATCCTGCAGACCATGGAGGACTGCGGCCTGGCTCCCTACTTCCTGCATCGCTATCCGCATCAGTTCTCCGGCGGTCAGCGCCAGAGAATCGGCATTGCCCGCAGCCTTGCCGTGCATCCGAAGTTTGTCGTCTGCGACGAAGCCGTTTCGGCTCTGGACGTTTCCATCCAGTCGCAGATCATCAACCTGCTGCAGGACCTGAAGGAGCAGCAGCACCTGACCTACCTGTTCATCACGCACGATCTGTCGGTCGTTAAGTATATCTCCGACCGCATCGGCGTTATGTATCTGGGCAATCTCGTCGAGCTTGCCGACTCACAGGAGATCTTCGACCACCCGATGCATCCGTATACCGAGGCTCTGCTCGAATCCATCCCGACGACGGAGGAGAAGCGCGACCTGGCGGTGCTCGAGGGTGATATCCCCAGTCCGGTCAACCCGCCGAAGGGCTGCAAGTTCCACACGCGCTGCAAGTACTGCACCGAGATCTGCACCCACGTCGTCCCTGACTGGGAGGAGGTCACGCCGAACCACTTTGTAGCCTGCCACCACAAGCTGCACACCAATGAGTGAGCGCAAGACGGGCAGTGGGGAGCGTCAGGATGCCGAGCAGCCTGAGGCCGCCGAGCAGAACGAGCCGCAGGGAAGAACACTGAAGTTTCCGGAGCTGCCGGAGCGCCGCAGTCTGATGGGCGGCGTGATGTTCCGCAAAAAGCTCGCCCGGGTGCATCGAGATCACGGATACCGACCGCTGGCTGCGTCAGAAGCGGCTCGAGGGCTACAAGGGTCTCGGCTACCTGCACCTGTTCATCGCGGCCTATGTGCGCATGGTCTCCATGCGTCCCGGCATCAACCGCTTTGTGGCCGGCCGCCGCATTTATGCGCGCAACAACATCGAGGTCGTGCTGACCGTGCGCCGCACCATGTCCACCACCTCGAACGAGACGACCATCAAGGCCGTCTTCGCCCCGACGGACACGATCTTTGATGTCTACCGTAAGATGAACGAGAAGATCGACGAGATCAAGTACGGCGGTGAGGACAACAACACCGAGCAGGTCGCGGGCGCGCTGCTGAAGCTGCCGCGCTTCCTGCTGCGCTTCGCCATCGGCTGCCTGCGCGTGATGGACTACTTCGGCATCATCCCGCAGAAGCTGCTCGACGCCAGCCCCTTCCAAAGGATGGGATATGCAATGCGCAAAAAACTGACTGCGCTGCTGCTGGCCTGCCTGCTGCTGGTTTGCCTGGTCCTGCCGGTGTCCGCTGCGGACGCCCCGGCGCTCTTCGGCACGGCCAATGCAGCGGACGGCACGGTCACAGTCACACTCAGTCTTCGCGGCGGCAGCGCCGTGCGCAGCGGAGCCTTCACGCTCAGCTACGACAGCTCGCTGACGCTCAGCAAGACCGAAAAGGGTCTGCCGCTTGCAGTGGCAAACACAAAGGAGAAGGGAAAGGTCGTCTGCAATTGGGTCGGCGGCGCAGCCGAGGCCGATCAGGCCGTGCTGACGCTGACGTTCACGAACGCAGCGACGAAGAGCTATACCTTCAAGGTGTCCGGCGCCAAGGTGACGGACAAGAACTATGAGACGACGAAGATCGCTGACTTCCCGATCAGGATCTATGTGGCCTGCAACGGTAAGAACTGCCCGTCCAAGAGCTACAAGGATGTCGATCAGACGCAGTGGTATCACAATGCTGTGGACTATGTCCTCGGCAATGACCTGATGAAGGGCACGGGCAAGACGACGTTCTCCCCGGATGCCACTCTGACGCGCGGCATGGTCGTCACGGTCCTCGGCCGCATGGCCGGTGTGAAGACGTCCGACTATACCGGAACGAGCTTCTCCGATGTCAAGGCCGGCAGCTGGTATGCGCCCTATGTGCAGTGGGCCAGCAAGCAGGGCCTCGTCAAGGGCTATGAAGACGGCACGTTTAAGCCGGAGCAGAATGTGACCCGCGAGGAGATGGTCACCATGCTGTTCCGCTGCTGGCAGAGCGAGGGCAACACCTGGAAGACGGATGTCACCGCACTCAATGCATACAAGGATTCCGCAAAGGTCTCGAGCTGGGCGCTTCCCGCCATGCGCTGGGCTGCTGCTAACGGCGTCGTCAACGGCGTCGGCGACGGTATGCTGGAGCCGCAGGGCCAGGCAACGCGCGCACAGTTTGCGAAGATCATCATGGTCTACCTTGAGAATCTCGCATGAAAGGAGCGCAGGATAGAAGAATGAAGCACTGGAATCTGAAACGGGTCCTTTCGCTGCTGCTGGTCGTGTGCATGGTCACCGGCCTGCTGTCCGGCGTCTCCGCCATGGCGGAGGATCAGACCGCGAATTATCATGAGATCTCCACCGACGGCCTGACGCTTGCAACGGAAGACAATGCCGCTGCGGACGAGACCGAAACGGAAGAGGCTCCCTATGCCGACACCGATGTCGTGCGTGTGTTCGTCGTGCTGGAGGACAAGCCCGTCCTGCAGCAGGGCTACGCTACCCGCGGCATCGCCGGCAATGCTGCCGCCATGGCAGCCTCCAAGGCGCTCGAAGCCAAGCAGGCGGCGCTGGCCGCAGAGATCTCTGCGAACGTGCTGTCCGGCGAGATGCTGAACGTTCACTGGAATCTGACGCTGGCCGCCAACGCCATGTCCGTTGACCTGCCCTATGGCAAGATGGACGAGGTCGAAGCGCTGAAGGGCGTTAAGAGCGTCATGCTCGTTCCGCAGTACAGCATCGATCCGCGCGAGCAGGCCGATCTCAACACCATTTCCTCCGGCAATATGATCGGCAGCTACAACGCCTGGCTCGAGGGCTATACCGGTGCGGGCAGCCGCATTGCCATTGTCGATACCGGCCTGGATTCAGACCATCCGTCGTTCAACAGCGCTGCGTTCGATTACAGCCTGCTGGTTACCTCGACGAAGAACGGCAAACAGATCGCGGATTATGATCTGCTGACCGCCGCGAAGATCAACGAGGTCCTGCCGCAGCTGCATGCCGTAGAGCGCTATGAGGGCCTGACCGGCAATGCTCTGTATGTCAGCAGCAAGATCGCCTTCGGCTTCAACTATATTG
>VOFH01003638.1_pt1 | contig 38721 bp, 48 predicted proteins | sample 5384091 | NCBI WGS metagenome assembly VOFH01 (sample SAMN12384727, study PRJNA508395) | human gut metagenome | isolation source: healthy gut G | host: Homo sapiens
TGTTGAAGCAAAGGAAAGCATACGTTAATAATGAGGCTGTGCTTATTGCGGCTGAATTTACAAAGTACGGAAGCATTAATATTGATGAAGCACATAAATGGGGTGTATGAAAATCTTATGAATTATTCATCGCTTAATGCAATAAGAATATGGCTTGTAGATAAGAAATATAACATAAGCGTGGATACATATGCTGTTGACACTGGAAAGACTATGATTAATTCAAGGTTATAACTGTGTATGACAGTCTAAGACAATAACTGATTACAGCAAAAGACCGGCAATATAGAAGCAGCTTCTCTGTATACAACAGCGAGGGACAGCTTATAGCTGTTCTAGTAGTTAATCTTTTGATATATCAGATATAAGCCAGATAGCAGGAATGCTTTGACAGGATATGGGTTATTGAATTTCCAGATAATTACTATTATTCTGTTGTTTCGATTATTGTGACATATTTTTATTTTAAGCCGTATAAGAAAGCACTTCATATTGTTGAAGAAGTTGATTTTGGATATATAGACAAGAGAATGGACGTTAAGGTTCTAGAACTTAGACAGTTTACCAAAGCATTTTAACAGTAGTATGGACAAGAACAGTGAACTTGATAATTCAAGGTCTGAGTTCGTGTCAATGTAATGCCACGAGTTAAAAGACACCTATAATCTCACTAAGGCTCTTGCCGATTCGCTTAATACGCAGGAAGATGTTCCTGTGGAAGTATATATGAATTTATGGTTGATATTGTAAGTGAAATTGACAGGAGAATGATTGCTGAGATCTTTTTATGTATGGTATGCCTGATAAAGCTTCAGCTACCCTTAATATTTCATCAGTTAATCTTAATGAGCTGTTAGAGCTGTGTTAAAGCGGTTAAAGGCTTGCACAAAAGAAGAATATAGAATTGTTATTTGAGAGTTTCAGACCGGTTGTGGCACAGATTACAGGTTACATAACACAGGTAATATCTAATCTTGTTGAAAATGCTATCAAATATAATGATATGGACGGCTGGGTGCATGTTTAATTTAATGCAGATCATCAGTTCTTTTTTGTAAGGGTTGAAGATTCTGGAATTGGAATACCTAAAGAGAGCCAGAGCAGGGTTTTTGAGAGATTTTACAGGGTTGACAAGGCAAAGGTCAAGGCAGACAGGTGGAACAGGTCTTGGACTTTCTATAGTTAAGAATATTATATTAATGCACTATGGAACAATTGTTGTATAGTGAGGAGGGAATGGGAACAACATTTACTTTCAGAATACCGCTATTAGGTATGTGGAATCAAATGATGAGGATAAATGAGAATTAGACTATTGATTAATAAGCTGGTGGTTATATTATTATGCTGTTGTATGGCTGTAGAGGCTGACGTGTTCTTCACAGAACAAGGGCAGGCAGTATACGGTTTATTATACGAACAGTTCAAGGACAAACATAGAACAGAATTATAATATTGACAGTGACACTTCTATAGAATGCAACAAGTTCAATAAAATTCCTGTCTTTATTATCTTATATTTCTTTATATTTCAGTGACAATAATAAGAACAGGCATAGTAAGTGACAGACTGGGAAAATGTTATGAGAATATAACATTTACAGGCACAATATATAATATGCAGAATAAGGATGGTTATAATGTTTTGTATATTAATAATACGGACATTCATACAGGAATTATTGTATACACAGATGATAATAAATGTAATGCAGGAGACATAGTGCGGGTTACTGGAGATGTTAAAGGAATTTGATAAGCCAAGAAATTATGGCAGTTTTGACGCTAATATGTATTATATTTCGCTGGGTTATCCATATAAATGCAATGCAGATAAGGTTGTAGTTACAGAGAGTAACAATAACCGGCTTAGATATATTTTGTATGTAATTAAGCAAAAGATTAAGGGTATATATGCAAAGGTATATAAAGATAAAGCTGGGCTTATGTCATCAATTGTGTTAGGTGATAAATATGAGCTTGATATTAAGACTAAAGAGGAATACCAGAAAAATGGAATTGCACATCTGCTTGCAATAAGCGGTCTGCACATATCTTTAGTTGGTATGGCTGTATATAAGCTAATAAGAAAATATATAGGGATAATGAAAGCTTCTGTAATATCAATCGCGGTTATTATAATGTACCTTATTATGACAGGAGAAACGGTATCTGCCAAAAGGGCGGTATGTATGCTGGTGCTTATTATAATTGCAGATGTATATGGCAGGACATTTGATATTCTTACAGGGTTGTCAGCTGCTTCAATATTAATACTTGGGCGTAATCCATATACGGTCTATAGTATGTCGGCAAAATAGTAAAAAAGTCGATAGTGTACATTATTAATGCATTGCTATGTAGTATTGCGGTTACATTAGCGACACTTCCAGCAGTGCTTTATAGTTATAATTCGGTATTCATGACAAGTATTTTTATTAACTGCATTGTAATACCACTTATGCCAGTGGTGATGATAACGGGAATTATTACAGCATTTGCTGGTTTTATATCGCTTAAGCTTGCGTATTTTACGGCTGGGGCAGGTAATTATGTTCTTGATTTCTATGACTTTGTGTGCGAACGTAATTCAAGGTTGGGACAGTTCAGAATAATAACAGGACAGCCGCCAGCAGGAATAATTATAGTATATAGTGTGCTAATGATAATATTTATCATTATAAATAAGCCGTCCTTTAAATATAACTTTAACAATTATTACAAGATGCATAGCTTGGTAAATAAAGCAATTAACAACATTATTGCTGTTATGCTGGTGGTATTGGTTCTTAATATGCACTACAAGCCTTATAACGGGCTGCAGATTAATATGTTAGATGTAGGGCAGGGCGACAGCATATATGTAAGTGCTTCGGGCAGACATAATTTTTTGTTTGATGGTGGAAGTACGGATATTAAAAGTGCAGGACAGTACCGGGTGTATCCTGCATTGCGTGCGATGGGCTGTAAATATATAGACTGCATTTTTATAAGCCATACGGATAATGACCATATAAGTGCAGTTATGGAGCTTATTAAGATGTGTGATGATACATTTTCTATTGGGAGTATTGTTATGCCGGATATTAAAGGCAAAGAGAATATAGAGGCATATATGAAGCTTGTGGATATGGCTGATAAAGCAGGCATAAATGTATGTTATGCCGTAAGAGGATATACATTTACAGTAGGAGAGCTGGATATTAAATGTATACATCCTTGTGCTGGTTACGACTATGAGGATAGTAACGATTATTCTGCTGTTTATTGCATAAGTTATAAAAAATTCTCAATGCTTATGACTGGTGATGCGGAAAGCAGGGCAGAGGACTGCCTTATTAATGATATTAATAAAGAGAGAGCAGCTAATGTAGATATTAAAGATGAGCTTTCTGATATAACAGTTCTAAAGGTGGGACACCACGGCTCTAAATATGCTACAAGTGATAAGCTGCTTAAGACAATTAAGCCGCAGTATGCACTTATATCGTGCGGTATCAATAACAGGTACGGGCATCCCCATAGTGAAACGCTTGAAAGGTTAGAAGACAATAACTGCAAGGTGTATGTTACAAATACATTAGGAGAGATAATAATTAGAACAGACGGATACAAAATGAGCGTTCATCAATATTTACAATAATGCAGTATAAATGGTACAATTATACTTATGAAAACTTTAAATGATAATATTAAAAAGGCGAATATCAGAAAGTATATCTTATATATGGTGAGGAAGAATATCTTAAAAAGCAGTATAAAGATAGAATGAAACAGGCGATAATAGGTGATGATACTATTAATTACAGTTATTTTGAAGGAGATAATACAAAGCCTGAAGATGTAATTACTATATGTGAGACAATACCATTTTTTAGCGAAAGACGACTTGTTATAGTAAGTGACAGCGGGTATTTTAAGACGGCTAATGATAAAATGGCAGACTATATTAAGGAACTGCCGGATTATCTTATATTAATATTTATAGAAAAAGACGTTGATAAGAGAAATAAAGTATATAAGGCTGTAAGTTCTAATGGATATGTATGTGAAATGCAGTATCAGACACCAGCAACGCTTAAAAGGTGGATAGCAGGAATGATGGCTTCTAATGATTATAAAATAAGTGAGGCAGCATGTGAGCTTCTTCTTGATAAGACTGGTGCAAGTATGGAGCTTATAAGAAATGAGATAGACAAACATAAGCTATTGCAGTGATAAAAAGATGGTTATGCCGCAGGATGTTGAGGCGGTATGTTCAACACAGACTGTAAGCCATATATTCGATATGCTTGAGGCGGTTGCCAATAAGAATAAAGAAAAAGCACTTTCGCTTTATTATGATTTGCTTACATTAAAAGAGCCTCCGATGAGAATACTATATCTTATAGTAAAGGCAGTTTAATGGAATATTGCAGGCAAAGGAGCTTGCGGCAAGGGGCTTTCAAACAAAGAGATAGCTTCGGCTATAAAGGTTGCACCATTTGTTGCTGGTAAATATCTTTCACAGGCAAAATATTTTACAACAGATACAGTTAAAGATATATTAAATGAATGTGCAGATATAGAAGAACGTGTAAAGCAGGGAAGATTGCAGGATAAGCTCGGAGTAGAGCTTATAATAATTAAATATTCAGCGTAAAATATAATAGGAATTTCCTATTACATAAAAAAAGACTGGTGCGAGGGTATGCACCAGTCTTTTATGTTAAATAAAATAATTAAGCTAAAGTGTTAACAGCCTTAGTAATACGAGATACTTTTCTAGCAGCTGTGTTCTTGTGGAAGATTCCTTTAGACGCAGCCTTAGATATCTCAGCTATAGCAACAGGAAGAGCAGCTTCAGCAGCAGCCTTGTCACCAGCAGCAACAGCAGCGTCTACCTTCTTGATATAAGTCTTAACCTTAGACTTTATTGCCTTGTTTCTATCAGCTCTTACCTGACTTGTGATTACTCTCTTCTTAGCAGATTTAATGTTAGCCAATCCGTACACCTCCAAATATTAATATAATCTTAGTTATCTGTTTCGCATTAAAGCCGGACACGGACGATCTAATGTAAACATACTCATATATCTTATAGTAGAAAGTCCATAATGTCAACCATTAATTCACAAAAATATTTATTATTAAATAAATATTCCTGCACATTATAAATAATAAGATGTGAAAATCAATATGATAGAGATTTTTCGTATAAAAATAATGATGCAAGGTCATAATTCAGGGACAAAATACCTTTTGATTCTTGGTGTCATATAAAGTATGGAATTAAATATGTATACAACATTATATGGGAGTTAAAGATATGCAGAATAATATTAGAACAGACCTTGCAGTAGAATTAAATGAGGAGATTTCAAGAAAAAGCCGGCAGGTTAAAAGGCATTATTGTAAATCAGCAGAAAGATAAGGATACAGGGATAGAAGTTACAAGCCTGAAGGTTACTAATAAAGCAGGTGAGAGAATGATTGGAAAGCCAATGGGCACTTATATAACGATAGAGGCAAGAAGGATAAATGAGATGAATGAAGATTATAACAATAATGTCACCCAAATTCTGAAAAATTATATCAGCGAACTTATAGGTGAGCTGTTAAAAAATAAAAAAGTTAAAGATAACGGAAAGAACAGCAGACAAGATAATAAAATACCATTTCCAGGTGGGAAAATATAAGCTCCAAAAGACACATAAGTCTTTTGGTGGCAGGACTGCAACAGGGATATTACATCGGACTCGCTTGGACCACTTGTTGCAAAAAACCTGTATATTAATGGACATATTGATAATGATGATACGGGGCTGTGTGTATGTTCAATAATACCGGGAGTTATGGGGGATACAGGTATGGAAACTGCGGATATAATTAAAGGGAATTGCAAAGCAGATAAATCCGTCAGTTATTATTGCAATAGATGCACTTGCAGCAAGAAATATAGAAAGGCTTAATACTACAATACAGCTGTCGGATATGGGCATTAATCCAGGATCAGGAGTAGGCAATCACAGAGTTGGAATTAATTATGAGAATATAGGAATACCAGTTCTTGCAATTGGAGTTCCAACAGTAATAGATGCTTTGACAATAGTAACAGACCTTGTAAGTCCTCTTATAGGTGATTGCAGTGCTGATGAGATAGCAGCATTTTTTTCAGGGATAGACAATAATATGAAGGATATGTATGTCACACCTAAAGCGATAGATCAGGACATTAAAAATATAAGTGCGATAATATCATCAGCTATAAATAACCTGGAGCAGGCTGGAATATCTGGATAATTACAAGCTTTGAACGGACTGTAAAATTATTAGTTATAAATACAATATTTTGGCTGATGGATATTTTTAAATAAAATAGGTAATATTCTTAATAAGCATTAATACAATTAAATATCAGATATAAATTCGATATAAAAGTACAGTAAAGTTGTATACAAGAATGGAGGATTAGCATGGAGCGTAAGCACAGGCTGTCATCATTATTGTCAATTGTGATTATTGTAATTGTATTGGCACTTATAGGTAAGAATATGAAGGTAACAGCATTTATAGAGGATACATTTATTAGTGGCTGTTTAAGGCTTATGTCACCTGCAATGCTGTTTTATGACAAGCCACAACTGCTGGATAATAATATATGGGCACAGCTGGTTAATAATGTTGTACCTGTCAATGCTGTGATTAATAACCAGAATGATGATTATATAAAGCTTGCAGACAATGATGCAGGTGGCGTTATAAGTATTAATGCTGGAGCAGATAATCTGGTAAATGGTCTTAACAATGGTGAAGATAATAGCGGTACAAAAAATGAGACAGATAATAATGCAGGCAATGCTGGTGATACACAGCTGCAGGAGAGTATAATTGCAGGAAATACCACGCAGAACAGTAATATTAACAACAGCCAGCAATTGAACGAATCGGATATACGGAATATTATTTCAAGAAATACAGTGAGCGGTGCAGTATATGATAAATCGCAGCTTACAGATTATAACTTTGTGAGAAGCCATTTTATACAGTTACATCAATAACGGATCTGACTGACAGTATACTGCGGTACCGGCAGAATTTATAGAGAAAAAATCTTGCAATAAGCAAGGATAACAGCAAGCCGCAGATACTCATTTTCCATACCCATTCACAGGAGGGATTTACAGATACAGTAGAGGGAGATGTGTCAACGACAATAATAGGAGTTGGCAATTATCTCACAGAACTGCTTGTCAATAAGTATGGATATAATGTAATACACGATACGAGTGTGTATGATTATGTAGACGGAAAGCTTGACAGAAGCAAGGCATATACATACGCAGAAAATGGTATTGAGAAAATACTTGCTGACAACCCTACGATAGAAGTTGTTATTGATCTGCACAGAGATGGTGTTGCAGATACAACACATCTGCTTACTAATATTGACGGAAAAGATATGGCGAGGGTTATGCTTTTAATGGACTTAGCTATAGTAAGGTAAATGGCGATATTGCATATCTTAATAATCCTTACAGGGACGATAATCTTGCTATGAGCCTGCAAATGCAGTTGTTAGGCGAGGCTTATTATCCGGGATATCTTAGAAATATATATGTTAATGCATACAGGTACTGCCTTCACAAAAGAGGAAGGTCAATGTTAATAGAGGCAGGAGCACAGACTAATACAGTTGGAGAGGTTAAAAATGCTATGGAGCCATTAGCGGATATTCTTAATAAATGTTTATCGGGTGAGAAAATGATTAATTAATTGTACTTGAATTACGGCTGATTTGATTGTATTATAATTACGTTAATCAGTTAAACTGATAAATCGATAAAATAAAGGCTAGGAGATATAAGTATATGAATAGAGTATTAGAAGATATACAGCCAAAGAATGTATTTAGATTTTTCGAGGATATATGTAATATTCCACACGGTTCAGGCAATGTTGAGAAGATAAGCAGATATCTTGTTGATTTTGCCAAGGAAAGAGGACTTGATTACAGACAGGATGAGAATTTCAATGTTGTTATAAGAAAGCCAGCAACTAAGGGAAGCACAGGAGCACCAGTTATTATTCAGGGACATATGGATATGGTTGCTGTTAAGACACCAGACAAAGATAAAGATATGGAAAATGAAGCCTTGACCTTTTAGTTGATGGTGATTATATAAAGGCAGACAGAACAAGCCTTGGTGGAGATGATGGAATAGCAGTAGCATATGCACTTGCAATTCTTGATGATGACTCAATCAAACATCCGGATATTGAAGCTATATTTACGGTAGATGAAGAAGTAGGTATGCTTGGTGCAGAAGCTATGGATTGTTCAGATATTAAGGGAAGAATAATGCTTAATATTGATTCAGAAGATGAAGGTATCTTCTTATCAAGCTGTGCAGGTGGAGCTGTTATTATATCTAAGTATCCGGCAGTAAATACAGAAGTTACGGGAACAGAAGTCACAATAAATGTATCGGGAGTTACAAGCGGACATTCTGGTGTTGATATTATATACCAGAGAGCTAATGCCAATGTTGTTCTTGGCAGACTTCTTTTTGAATTATCAAAGCAGTACAACTATAATATCAGGACTATCTCAGGTGGTGAGAAAGATAATTCAATTGCCCCACGTTCAGAAGCAGTTATCGTTGTAGAAGATGGTGATACTGCTGGCGTAGTAGAAATGCTTAATAAGTATGCACAGCTTATAATTAATGAATATAGTGTTACAGATAAGGATATGTCTATTAAAGTAAGTCAAGGCAGTAAAGTTTCTGTCCAGGCAATGGATTACAGTTCTACTAATAAGGTTGTACTTGCACTTACACATATTCAGGATGGTGTTGTTAAATTAAGCAACGACATTAAAGGACTTGTACAGACATCAATTAATGCGGGTGTTGTAAGAATGGAAGATGGAAAGGTTGTAATTACGTATCTTCTTAGAAGCTCAGTAGAGAGCGAGAAAGAATACCTTATAGATAAGGTTACAAGTATGGTTGAGCTTCTTGGTGGTGAATATGTTATCACAGGAAAGTATCCAGCCTGGGAATACAGGAAAGAGTCAAAGTTAAGAGAAATTATGTCTGATTCTTTCAAAAAATTATACGGAAAAGAACCGGTTATTCAGGCTATACACGCAGGTGTTGAGTGTGGTATGTTTGCAGATAAGCTTGACGGACTTGACTGTGTATCATTCGGACCGGATATTATTGATATTCATACATTTAATGAAAAGCTTAATGTACCATCAGTACAACGTACATGGGAGCTTATATTAGATGTACTTGCTTCATTCTAATTAATAAATACAAAGCAGTAATTGATATGCGTTAAATCAGAAAATGGCTTGCAAAAAGTTCATATTTAGATTATTTAGGCATATTGATTGCTGCTTTTCAATTTGTTTATACAAATGTAACAAAAATCACAGCATTTTCAATAAAATATTGACAGATGTTATATATAATGTTATCTTATATGAGTACATAGCATTTAGCTATAATCTATTAATGATACAATAGATAATTCGTAGTAATACATTTATAGAATACAATCTATTGTTATTGTACCTGAAAAGGTATGTCGTGGGCGTGGGTCTTGCCCGGTTAATTCCCAATTATGTATATATTCACTGCGCAGGAATATAACTATTATTTTACGAAAGGAATATATTAAATGAAAGAAACTAATACTATATCTATGATGAATTTTGAGGATTTTAAGAAAGTTATTATGAAGAAAGCTGAACCTGTAGCAGGAGAAGGTGGGACTGTTGATATAACACACGTTATAAAGAATAATGGTTGTGAATATGACGGGCTTATTATACTTAATAAGGGGAGTGTGATATCGCCAACAATATATTTGAATGATTATTATGAGCAGTATGTTAATGGTAAATCAATAGACAGTATATTTGCTGGAATTAAGGAGTTGTATTATCTGAATAAAGACAGATTATCGGTTGATACGCAGAGTCTTATGAGTTTTGAGGGGATAAAAGATAAAATTGTATACAAGCTTATTAATTACAATGCGAACAGGAAGCTGCTAAGCCTTGTGCCACACAAGAAAATACTTGACCTTGCAATGGTATATTACTGCATATTAGGGAGATTGAGGATGGCAATGCAACAGCTCTTATATATAACAGCAATATAAAGAACTGGCACATAAAAGAAGATGAGCTGTACAGGACAGCGGTTAGTAATACACCTAAGCTTCTTCCTGTAAAGATATATGAAATGTCAGAACTTATAAAATATGTTGATACAGCAGAGGGAAGATATTCATTGGATGATCCTTGGTGCAGTAATCTTTATGTACTTACTAATAAAAGCCGAATTAATGGTGCGGCGGGCATTATGTATGAGGAGTATTAAAGAAGCTTGCAGATAAGCTGGAGAGTGATATGTATATATTGCCTTCATCAATCCATGAAGTTATTATTCTTCCAAAGTCAACAATGTTTAATAAAGAGGAACTGATGGCTATGGTAAGAGATGTTAATACAGAGGGAGTTTCAAAGACGAAGTTCTGTCATATACAGTGTATGAATATGACAGAAATACAGAAGAAATATATTCTTAAATGCACACAATGGGAGTCGAACCCACGACCTTTCGCTCCGGAGGCGAACGCTCTATCCAACTGAGCTATATGTGCTGATAATAATTAATAATACACTATTTTTTATAAACAAGCAAATGTTTTGATTTTGTTGTCTGTTTTTGATATTATGATATGAGTGCCTGAAGGATAAAATAATATATTCTTATTGAAAAATACATAAATACATATATGAAAATATGCAATGTATGGCATATTTAAAAATGTATAATGATATGTGGATATATAGAGAATGGAATTATTCTTCTGGCACCATAAAGTTTATGGCTTCTGATATTTAATCAGAAGGCGATAATTTTGAAAGGAGCACATATATAATATATATGCGGATAAATAAATATTTAAGTGCCAAGGGAGTATGTTCAAGGCGTGAGGCTGACAGGCTTTTAGAGGCAGGCAGGATAACAGTTGACGGGGCCGTTGCTGAATGTGGGCAGCAGGTTGATGATAATAATATTATATGTATAGATGGCAGTAAGATTTCTAATGATAAACCAGAAGATATACTTATAGCATTTAATAAGCCTGTTGGCATTGTATGTACAACAACTAACAAGCAGGGAAATAACAATATTGTTGATTATATAGGCTACAGTGAAAGAATATATCCGATAGGAAGGCTTGATAAGGAGTCGGACGGACTTATTCTTCTTACAAATAATGGTGAAATAACTGACAGGATATTACGCTCAGTTAATGGACACGAGAAAGAATACATTGTTAAAGTTAACAAGAATATAACTAAAGATTTTCTTGATAAAATGTCTGCTGGCGTGTATTTAAAAGAATTAAATGTCAAGACTAAACAGTGCAGAATATATAAAGTAAACAGCAATACATTCAGAATTGTACTGACACAGGGGCTTAACAGGCAGATAAGAAGAATGTGTCAGGAGTTGGGATATAAGGTTGAAAAGCTTACAAGAATACGGGTTATGAATATTGAACTGGGTGAGCTTGCCTGCGGCGAATACAGAGTAGTAGAGGGTGCAGAGAAAGAAAAAGCTTTATAACAGCCTGTAGGGTGTGAGTGCTGCTTTTTTTGCTATAGCTGGATAAGAGAAGCTTTGAAATAGGTTTATAGGTATGTATATTTAATTGTTAATCTGGAGGAATATTAAGATATGGAGAAGTTAGATAGAATTAAGGAGCTTGTTGCACTTCTTAATAAGGCAGGAAAAAGCTATTATTCAGAGGGACAGGAAATAATGTCTAATTATGAATATGATGCTTTATATGATGAACTTAAAAAGCTTGAAGAGGAAACTGGCTGTGTGCTTTCGGACAGTCCTACAGTAAATGTTGGATATGAAGTATTAAGTGAGCTTCCAAAGGAACGACACGACTCACCAATGTTAAGCCTTGATAAGACCAAAGACAGGGAAAGCTTAAGGAGCTGGTTAAAAGACCAGAAAGGATTGTTATCGTGGAAGCTTGATGGACTTACTATAGTTCTTACATATGAGAATGGAGAACTGGTAAAGGCGGTAACAAGAGGCAATGGACAGATTGGTGAAATTATTACTAACAATGCAAGAATGTTTAAGAATATACCTGTAACTATAAGTTATAAGGGAAGACTTGTGTTAAGAGGAGAAGCAATTATAACTTATTCTGATTTTAACAGAATTAATGAGGAAATTCCTGAAACAGATGCCAAGTACAAAAATCCAAGAAATCTTTGCAGTGGCTCAGTAAGACAGCTCAATAATAAGATAACAAAAGAGCGTAATGTCAATTTCTTTGCATTTACGCTTGTATCAGCAGATGGAGTAGATTTTAATAATTCAAGAAAATGCCAGTTTGAATGGCTTAAAAGCCAGGGATTTGATGTTGTTGAATATAAGGAAGTTGATAAAGAAAATATACTAGATGCAATTGACTGGTTTGAGCATACAATTGTTAATAACGATTTTCCGTCAGATGGACTTGTTATTATATATGATGATATTGCTTATGGTGAATCGCTTGGAAGAACAGCGAAGTTTCCAAGAAATGCTATGGCATTCAAATGGACAGATGAAACCGCAGAAACTACATTAAAAGAGATAGAATGGAGTGCTTCAAGAACGGGACTTATTAATCCTGTGGCAATATTTGAACCGGTTGAACTGGAAGGAACTAAAGTTTCAAGGGCAAGCGTGCATAATATAAGCATAATGGAAAGCCTTAAGCTTGGAATAGGTGACACAATTAAAGTATTTAAAGTAATATGATTATTCCGCAGATTGCCGAAAACATTACAAAGAGTGGAACAGTAAGGATACCAGAAGTCTGTCCGGTATGTGGTGGAAAGACAAGGATAAGCGATGTTAATGATGTGAAATCATTGTATTGTGATAATGAACAGTGTCAGGCTAAGCACATAAAAAGCTTTGCACTTCTGGCATCAAGAGATGCACTTAATATAGACGGTTTATCAGAGGCAACTTTAGAAAAGTTCATTCAGAAAGGTTTCCTGAAAAAGAGAGGGGATATTTTCAGAATATCAAGATATAAAGATGAGATAACAGCAATGGATGGCTTTGGCGAGAAGTCTTATAATAATCTTATTGATGCACTTGAAAAGGCGAAAGATACAGATTTAGTCAGGGTTATATATGGCCTTGGAATAGATAATGTGGGACTTTCCACAGCAAGATTAATAGTTAATAAGCTTAATAATGACCCTGAGGCAGTTCTTAATGCTACAGCAGATGAACTTACTGATATAGATGGAATAGGTGAAGTTATAGCAGAGGCATTTGTTGAATATTTTAAAAATGAAGATAAGAAAGATGAGTATCTTGACATATTAAGTGAGGTTAATATTAAAGAGGCTGAAAATGTACAGACAACCGAGGAACTTGCTGGCAAGACATTTGTTATAACAGGAAATGTTAATCATTTTGCTAACCGTAACGAACTTAAGGCACTTATAGAGAGTATGGGAGGCAAGGTGACAGGTTCTGTCACAGGTAACACATCGTATCTTATTAATAATGATAGTACATCGCAGTCAACTAAGAACAAGAAAGCTGCCCAGCTTGGTGTTCCAGTGATTACGGAGGAAGAATTCATCAAGCTTGCAGGAAAAGATGAATTGTTGTAGAATACATCATTAACAGTAAGTTTGACTATATTAAAATGTGATTTACACAGGAATCGAGGTAAATATGCCAATTAAAATACAGAATGCTCTTCCAGCTAAGCACGAGTTAGAGGAAGAAAATATATTCGTGATGGACGAAAGCAGGGCACTTTCACAGGATTTCAGAGAATTGCAGATAGCAATTCTTAATCTTATGCCAATAAAGCAGGACACAGAATTGCAGTTATTAAGAGCATTATCTAATACTCCATTACAGATTGATGTGACATTTATACAGACAGAATCACACGTGTCAAAGAATACATCATCATCACATATAAAGAAATTTTATGAAACATTTTCTAATGTAAAAGACAGAAATTTCGATGGACTTATAATAACAGGAGCACCAGTTGAAAAGCTTGCATTTGAAGAAGTGAACTACTGGGATGAGCTTACAACAATAATGGAGTGGTCAAAAGAGCACGTTACATCAACACTCCACATATGCTGGGGTGCACAGGCGGGACTTTACTACCATTATGGAATTAAGAAAGTCCTTCTTGATGAGAAATTATCAGGTGTATACAAGCACCACGTTCTTAACAGAAAAGAGCCTCTTGTAAGGGGATTTGATGATTTCTTTATGGCACCACATTCAAGATATACAGAAGCGTGCAGGAAAGATATATTAAACAACAAACAGCTCAAGGTATTTGCTGATTCAGATGAAGCAGGCATATATATTGCAATAGGACAGGACGGCAAGCATATATTTGTTATGGGTCACCCTGAATATGACAGAATGACACTTGATCAGGAATATAAGAGAGATTTAGACAAGGGGCTTGAGCCACAACTTCCAGTGAACTATTATCCAGATGATGATTGCAACAGAAAGCCAGTGTTATCTTGGAGAAGCCACGCTAATAATCTTTATACTAACTGGCTGAATTATTATGTGTACCAGACAACCCCTTATGACCTTAATGAGAAGGTTCAGACGTATGGGAATTAGGGCTGGGATTTGTTGTTGTTTGGAAAGTAGGTGATGTTATGCTTGCAACTATGAAAAATGAATATAATAAGTTGTCAGATATTGAAAGATTTATAACAGATGGAAGATTAACAGAGCCTTCAAATGGAAAGCGTTTTGAGTGGCGTGAAATGATTGAAGAAGTTAAAAAACTAGGAAGACCATTGAAAGAGGAAGAAACAAAAAAATTTAGAATTAAGTAGTTGAATATTGCTATTTGGAGAAATAAAATAATTATGTTTTTATTATAAGCACCAACAGAGTAAAATCTTAAGGTGCTTATTTTTACGCAATTATAATGGCTGGTCTATATCTGATGGTATAGATACTTGACGTACGTAAAAACGTACGTTATAATAATTTTGACATAAAAATCTCTACATTCAAGATAATATTTAGCATATAATTAAAGAAGAACAGATGCAAAATATAATATAATTTATAAGAGATAAGATAGAAACATATAGAGTGTAAGAGAGAAAAACATAATAGAGTGTAAGAGAGATTTAACAAGAGAATATTAATAAAAATAATTAAATTTAGAAATTAAAAAATAGTACAAAATAGAACAATATATTTGATTAAAGGAAAAAGTAAGGAGATTTTATTATGTCAGCAATTAATATAACAAATGCAAGAAAGGAACTCTATAATTTGGTGGAGGACGTTAATCTCTATAGTGAACCAACTTTAATTGTAAGTAAGAAAGGTAATGCGGTTCTGATATCGGAAAGTGATTGGAATGCAATTCAGGAGACGATTTATCTTAATTCCATTCAGGTATGGTTGAGTCCATAAAAGAAGGAATGGATACGGCAATAGAGGATTGCGTGCCCGAAGAAGATGTAGAGTGGTAAAAATATGTACCGAATAGTTTACACTAAACAGGCAGTAAAAGACATTAAGAATTTGAAAAGTGTACATCTTGATGAAAAAGCAAAAAACTAATAGAAGTTATTAAAGAGAATCCATTTCAAAATCCACCTCCATATGAGGAATTACTTGGTAATTTACAAGGTGTATATTCAAGAAGAATAAATATTCAGCATAGATTGGTATATCAAGTGTATAATGAGCCGATTATAGCTGGTGAAATTGAGTATAATGGAACGATAAAGATTATCAGAATGTGGACACATTATGATAAAGTAAGGTAAAAATAATCAATAGAATTAAGGTGACCCAATATGATAAACGAAAAGAAATAATGCCCTTTAATTTCTTCAAATATGGTGGCATATACACCGGTGGGCATAATGGTATGAGATATAAGATTGAGCGTACAGGCGAAAAGCCAGATTATGTACTTAATGTACTAATCTGGCAGGGTCCATATGCCTCAACGGCAATGAAGGAAGAAGATATTACAGCTAAGAAATTTGAATATTCAGAAGAAGGCAGGAGCAGTGCAATTCAGTGGATACAAGATATGTATGATACTAATATTGACCGCTGGGAAAATGCACCATCAATTAATCAGGTAAAGTCAACCTTGGAATAGATTATTATATAGATTAAGCAGGATAATAGTATATTTGCACACAAAGAAAATATACTGTTAAGGGTCAGTGGAGTTACACAAGATAACAGGCTTGTTATTAATCTAAGTGCTATATTAGATGATGTAACTGCAATAATACTTAAGCTTAATGGAGTAATTATATTATTTATGATATCTGGCTTAAAATGATATATTTTGTAAAGCTTGATATAATGCAGGGCACACACTAATATATTGCTGATTATAAGTCCGTAGATATATCCGGATATGCCAATTCCGGGAACGAGCAGTATTAATGAGGCTATTCTTATAGCGAGACCAGTTATGCTGTATGCACAGGTTCTTGCAGTCATATTAAGGCCGTTTAATATGCTTGCAAGGCTTGTTCTGACATATAGAAATGGACATATACAGGCAAGCATAATGGTATAATTGTATACACTGGGTTCGTGAAACAGTGTTGCTCCAAGTCTGCCAATGTATAATATAAATAGCACACAGCTCATTATACCAAGGTGCATACATATATTCACGGACTGGTGCAGAGTTGTGATTACACTGGAACTACGTTGTACAGAGTTGTCTTCTGACACTTTAGGAAGAAGCATAACAGACATTGAGTTGGTTATGGAAGACGGAAAGAGGAGCAGTGGAAGTGTCATTCCAGATATAATTCCATAAGTGCTAACAGCATTTTCTTTTGACAAGCCATATATAATAAGCTGGGCTGGGATTAATATTGCCTCAGCACTTTCAAACAGGTGCAAAAGGAGGCTGTTTAAGTTGAGCGGGAGAGCATATAGTGCAATAACTCTGATGTAAGAGGTTTTGCATGCTGAACAGCTATTGTTATTTCTAATAATTTTATTATTCTTATTATTCTTATTATTTTGTTTGTTGTTTACATAGACACATCCAATGCAGAATATATCTGCACAGACTTCACCTGCGATATTACCATATAAAGCATCAGTTACAGTTAAAGTTTCCAGATTTCCAGAAATCAGGTGATAATAGATTATCACACTGAATATTCGTATTAATTGCTCGATTATCTGTGATATTGCGGGAATAAATGTCTTTTTACAGCCGTAATAATAACCGCATATACAGCTGTGTATTGTGGATAAGGGAATACCAATTGCGATTATCTGGATAAGTGGAGCACAATCGGCGTTAAACATAAGTTTATCGGCTATTTCATATGAAAATGTGGCACATACCGCAGAAAATATACAGGATAACGGAAAACTCATTAAAAGACCACCAAGGAGTACATTGATATTTCCGTGTGTCTGTGCTGTGTATTTGGAAATTGCAGAATTAAAGCCACACATACATACAGAAAATGCAATTCCACATAAGGGAAGAACTAATTGCAGCATTCCCATTCCGTATGAGCCAATGTGTGAATTAAGAAAAATGCGGTAATAAAATCCAAGGATGCGGCATAGAAGTCCAGCGATTGTAAGGATGATAGTTCCTTTGATTACAGGAGTATATAGTAGTTGTCTGCCTGATTTGCTGCTCATAATTAAGAAAAGGCTCCGTTGTCTTTATTAACATAGTATGCAGCTTTTGAATATAATATTAATAAGTAATACAGTGGATTGTGAACTTAAATATTGACTGTATGGAAAGAGGGAAAAGCTGGGAGGAGGCATATGTTATATCTTGATAATGCGGCGACAACGCCTATGAGTTTGCCGGTGTGTAAGGCTATGTGGCAGTATATGATAAATGATTATGGAAATCCATCGTCAATATATGAATGTGGAAGAAATAATAAAAGGGCAGTTGAAGAAGCGAGGGCAAATATAGCCGGACTGATAGGCACAGAGGCTGATAATATATATTTTACATCTGGCGGAACTGAGAGCGATAACTGGGCATTAGAGGCAGCGGTTGCAGGAAAGCACGGTGGAACTATTATAGTAAGTGGAATTGAACACCCTGCAATATTAAATAAATGCAGAGATTTAGAGAAACGTGGGTATAATATAGAATATTTAAGATGCACATCGGATGGCATAATTGATATTGAGGATTTAAGAAGAAAAGATAAAAGATGATACTTTGCTTATATCGGTTATGCTTGTTAATAATGAGATAGGAACAATACAGCCATTAATGCAGGTTAGTGCGGTGGCATCAGAATACGGTATTCCTGTTCATACAGATGCGGTTGCGGCATTTGGACATATTGATATTGATGTTCATAAGCTTGGAGTATCTATGCTCAGCGTGAGTGCACATAAAATATGCGGACCTAAAGGTGTTGGATTTTTTGTATACAGACAGGGAGCTTGAGCCGTTAATATATGGAGGCGGACAGGAGAAAAATATGCGTTCCGGTACAGAAAATGTTGCTGGAATAATCGGACTTGCAACAGCTGCGGATATTGCTGTTAATACACTGCATTACAGAATGGAAAAAGAGTGGAATATACAAAGATATATGGCAGAGCGGATAGTTAATGAAATCCCGTATACAAGCATTAATGGCAATATGACAGGCAGGGTATCAGGAAATATTAATATCTGTTTTAAAGGTATAAGTGCAGGTGAACTTGTGCTTCTTTTGGATAAACAGGGCATATGCGTATCCTCTGGTTCAGCGTGTCACGGCAATCACGGCGGACCTTCGCACGTATTAAAGGCTATAGGAAAGACTGATGAAGAAAGCCTTGCTTCAATAAGACTTACATTTAATCATACATTAAATCGAAATCAGGCTGATTACTGCATTGATTGTATTAAGAAAAATGTTGCAGCATTACGGGAAATTAAAAATGATTAAAATAAATCTTGAAACTATAAAAAATAATGCACTTTACAAAAAGTGAAAAATATATCAAAAGATTAATATAATATCAGCCCATAAGTATGAAAGTAAAATCCATACTGAGGGGCTGATATATGCTGTAAATTAATGCTGCAGATGCAGTGGCAGATACTTGGTCTTTTCAGATATTAATAAACATATATGGAGCAATCAGTCTACAGAAAAGCTGGTGATGATAACCCTTATGTGCTTATATAGATACGAATTCAGGCTTTCTTTCCTTGAATATGGTATAATAGTTAAATCCTGTATTTTTTAAGCATATCAGTGATTATTTCATAGGAATATGCAATATGGCAGGCTTTATGGGCATCAGAACCTGTTGTTATAATCTCGCCGCCAAGTGAGCGGTACATTTTACTATATCAAGGCAGGGATTAGGATTTTTAAGTCCGTATTTAAGTCCTGCGGTATTGATTTCAATGCCTTTGCCCTTGTCAATAAGAAGTCTTAGGATTGTATCGAAATAATCATAATAATCTTTCCAGTTATAATCATTATCCTGATCAGGAGCATATCTTACAATATAATCAAGATGTCCGTATACATCAAAGTTATCGCAAGTTTTAATGCAGTCGGTTATTGCTTCATAATATCTGCTTATTGCATCTTTTACGGACACGTTATCCCAGAATTCAGGATAATAAGGGTCGTTGCCATATACAAGATGTGATGAACCAATTATAAAATCAAGTCTGCCAGTAGGGTCGTAGTTGTTGATTTTATCTTTAGCAGAAGAAAGAAGTCCCTGTTCGACACCAATTCCAATAAAGATATCATTTTTATAACGCTCTTTTAATTCAAGCAGTTCGTCTGTATATTTGTCATAATCAAGGGCAAATACAACATTTCCGTCCTCTAAAGGGTAATCGTAGTCGTTGTGTTCTGTAAAACATATGCTTTTTAACTGCATATTGATGGCATTTTTGATTATATTCTCAGGAGTTTCGGTTGAATCAGACGAAAAATGCGAGTGAAGATGCCAGTCTGAAAGTTCAGGATAAGTTCTCATATATGTCTTCTCCATTTCATAAGTAAAATTAGATTGTTATTATGTGGGCTGCTAAACAGTCACGATGTATAAGTGAGCAGTAAAGATTATTCTGATACTCACATCATATTTATAATTATTATATTGTTGATTATAGCATTATTAGTTTGAAAATGGTACTAAAGCCCTTGAAAATATTTGAATTGATTGTTATTATGTAAACGTATTTTTACATTCTTTACACAAAATGCACAATTTCTTTACTTTTATTAAGTATAAGATAAATCTTTATTAACAGATAATTAGTATGTGCAGGACAGGAGAAAAAAGTGAATATTGAGTTAGTTGGCAATTTGTTTATGTTTGCAGGCGGCATCGGTATGTTCTTATATGGAATGAACATAATGGCAGATGGTATGCAAAAGTCAGCGGGAAGCAAGATGAAACAGCTCATAGGCTATCTTACAAGGAACAGATTATTAGCTGTTCTTGTTGGAGCATTTATAACAGCCATAATTCAGAGTAGTGGCGCGACAACAGTTATGGTTGTTGGATTTGTTAATGCTGGTCTTATGACACTTGTACAGGCTGTAGGAGTTATAATGGGTGCTAACATTGGTACAACCATAACAGCATGGATTGTATCTTTAGGACAGCTCGGAGATGCTGTCAAAGTGTTAAAGCCATCATTTTATGCACCTCTGCTTGTAGGAATCGGTGCAATTCTTGTATTGTTTAGTAAGAAGCCTAAAAAGAAAATGGCAGGAGAGATAGTTGTAGGTATCGGACTTTTATTCTTAGGACTTGATTTTATGTCAGAGTCGATATCTCCATATACAGATGCACCTATTTTTTCAAAAGCGTTTGAAGTGGTAGGAAGTAATCCGTTATTGGGTATTGCAATTGGTATTGTAGTAACAGCAATTCTACAAAGCTCTTCAGCATCAGTAGATATATTACAGACACTCGCAATTAATGGAGTGGTTACTACCAATGCGGCAGTATTTATTACGTTGGGGCAGAATATAGGTTCGTGTGTAACTGCAATTATATCAAGTGCTGGTACAACAAGGAATGCAAAGAGAGCAGCTTGTATGCATCTTTTATTTAATGTTGCGGGAGCGGTTATATTTGGAACAGGTGCTTTTATATTATTTATGTTTAAACCTGCGTTAGCTGTGCATAATATAACAAGTGTGGAAATATCTATATTCCATACGTTCTTTAACATAATATGTACAACTATAATGATGCCATTTGGAAGTCTGCTTGTTAAACTTTCAGGCATAATTATAAGAGAGAAGACTGAAGATGAAGAAAATGCTTCATTAGAGGCAAGCGACAGTTATGCGGCAGAGTTATCAAGACATTTTGACAGCAGAATATTAGAACAGCCATCAGTAGCGGTTGACAGGGCACTCAGCGAAGTTATCATAATGGGCAATCTGTCACTGGATAATATAAAATATTCGGTAAGTGCTGTTATGAACAATGATCAGGATATGATAGACAAAGTCATAGAGACGGAACACAAGGTTGACCTCTATGAAAAGTATCTTACAGAATATCTCATAAAGGTTAATAATCTTTCCATAACGGAAGAACAGCATTTACTTATTAATGATTTATTCCATGCGATTATTGATATTGAGAGAGTGTCAGACCATGCAGAGAATATGTCTGATCTTGCCAAATACAAGATAGATAATGAAATAATATTCTCCCAGCATGGAATGGAAGAACTCAAGAAGTTATCTGAAAAGGTTATTGTCTGTTTCTCAGAGGCAATTAAAGCCAGGGAAAAGTTCAGCAGGGTTGCAGCAGATAATGTATGCCGTATAGAAGACGAGGTTGATGATTTAGAAGAAGAATTAAGAAATAAACATATCGAGAGATTATCTTCTGGATTATGTAAGCCATCTAATGGCGTTGTTTTCCTTGATATTTTATCTAATCTTGAGAGAATGTCAGATCACGCTAATAATCTTGCGGACTGTGTGTTAGCAGAGATAAAAGAGAAAAAATAAGCTGATTAGTGAGTTTCAGAACAGACTAGATATAATAAGATTAATGGAATATGGTAAAAAGTTTAATTTGAATGGCGAAATATATAATAATTTGTAAAAAATAGGAATTAACACTTGATATTTTAAATTGTATTATGTAAAATACAATCTAGTTGATTAATAATTAACAATCTTTATATTAGGAGGATTAATTTTTATGTCAGTAAAAGTTGCGATTAATGGTTTTGGACGTATCGGTAGACTTGCATTCAGACAGATGTTCGGTGCAGAAGGATACGAAGTAGTTGCTATCAACGATTTAACAAGCCCTAAGATGTTAGCTCATCTTTTAAAGTATGATTCATCACAGGGAAGATATGTTGATTTCGGTGAGGAAGATCAGGTAACAGCTGATGATGAAGCTGGTACAATTACTGTTAAAGGTAAGACAATCAAAATATATAAAGAGCCAGATGCTAACAACTGCCCATGGGGAGAACTTGATGTTGACGTAGTTCTTGAGTGCTCAGGTTTCTATACATCAAAGGCTAAGGCTCAGGCTCATATCAATGCAGGTGCTAAGAAGGTTGTTATCTCAGCTCCAGCTGGTAACGATTTAAAGACAATCGTTTACAATGTTAACCACGAAACACTTACAGCAGATGATCAGATTATCTCAGCTGCTTCTTGTACAACTAACTGCTTAGCTCCTATGGCTAAGGCTCTTAATGACTGTGCAACAATTGAATCAGGTATTATGTGCACAATTCACGCTTACACAGGTGACCAGATGATACTTGATGGACCTCAGAGAAAGGGTGATTTAAGAAGATCAAGAGCTGGTGCTTGCAACATCGTTCCTAACTCAACAGGTGCTGCTAAGGCTATCGGTCTTGTTATCCCAGAACTTAATGGAAAGCTTATTGGAGCTGCTCAGAGAGTTCCTACACCTACAGGTTCTACAACAATCCTTAACGCTGTTGTAGCTAAGAAGGTTACTGTTGATGAAGTTAATGCTGCTATGAAGGCTGCTGCTACAGAAAGCTTTGGTTACAATGAAGAACTTATCGTATCTAGCGATATCGTTGGAATGAGATTTGGTTCATTATTCGATGCTACACAGACAATGGTTAACGAACTTCCAAACGGTGGATGCCAGGTTCAGGTAGTTTCTTGGTATGATAACGAGAACTCATACACAAGCCAGATGGTTAGAACAATTAAGTACTTCGCTGAATTAAGCAAGTAATTATAATATACATTGACCATTAAGGGTTAATTTATTTAACTTGTAATAATACCGGAGATGAGAATTCATTCTCCGGTATTTTGATAAGTATGTTAAGACTATCCTGCTGTATGGCGGGACAGAACAGGCATACCTGGGTTGTTTACGGGTCACTGTCAATAAGCTAGTAATGATAATTTGGAGGATATAGATATGCTTAATAAGAAGTCAGTTGATGATATCAACGTTAATGGCAAAAAGAGTTTTATGCAGATGTGATTTTAATGTACCATTAGATGGTGATAAGATTACAGATGAAACACGTCTTGTTGCTGCACTTCCAACAATAAAGAAGTTAATAGCTGATGGAGGAAAGGTTATTCTTTGCTCACATCTTGGTAAGCCAAAGGGAGCTGATAAGGCATTTTCATTAGCACCAGTTGCTAAAAGACTTTCAGAGCTTCTTGGACAGGAAGTTAAGTTCGCTGCTGATGATACAGTAGTTGGTGACAATGCAAGAGCTGCTGTTGAAGCTATGAATAATGGAGATGTTATTCTTCTTGAGAATACACGTTTCAGAGCAGAAGAGACAAAGAATGGTGATGAATTCTCTAAGGATTTAGCTTCAATCGCTGATGTATTTGTTAATGATGCTTTCGGTACAGCACACAGAGCACACTGCTCTAACGTAGGTGTAACAAAGTATGTTGATACAGCAGTAGTTGGTTACCTTATGCAGAAAGAAATAGATTTCCTTGGAAATGCTGTTAATAATCCAGTAAAAGGCCTTTCGTAGCTATTCTTGGTGGTTCAAAGGTGTCTTCAAAGATTTCTGTTATTAACAACCTTCTTGATAAGGTTGATACACTTATCATCGGTGGTGGTATGTCATACACATTCCAGAAGGCTCATGGTGGTAATGTAGGTAAGTCTCTCGTGGAGGATGATTACCTTGAATATGCTAAAGAGATGATGGAAAAGGCTGAAGCTAAGGGTGTTAAGATGCTTATTCCTGTTGATACAGTAGTAACAAAGGAATTCAAGAACGATACTCCTTTCCATGTAGTTGAAGCTGGATGCCAGGAAGATGATGATATGGGTATGGATATCGGACCTAAGACTTGTGAGCTTTACAAGGATGCTCTTAAAGATGCCAAGACTGTAGTATGGAACGGACCTATGGGTGTATTTGAATTCCCTAACTTTGCAAAGGGAACTATTGCTGTTGCAGAAGAATTAGCTCAGCTTACAGATGCTACTACAATTATCGGTGGTGGTGATTCAGCAGCCGCAGTTAATAACCTTGGTTTCGGTGATAAGATGACACATATTTCAACAGGTGGCGGTGCTTCACTTGAATTCCTTGAAGGTAAGGAACTCCCAGGTGTAGTAGCAGCTAATGACAAATAGAGTGTTTACTGACATAAACATATAGCTTTGATTGGTTAATTGACAGTTAATTCAGTCGGGCAATACACAAAAGGAGCTGTATATTGATATATACGGCTCCTTTTGTTTGAAAAATAATCATAAAACTAAGCTTGTCTTAATACAATATGTTGTATATATAAAATACTTAGGTACATACATTGTATTTATTTTAAATATTTGCATTATTAGTGGCTTTTTATAAATTTGTATGATATAATTTTTTATTAAAATAACTGAGCTGGTAATAATGATAAATAAGCTGATCAGTTATATTGTATGGAGGCGTGATTGTAGTATGAGGAAGAAGATAGTTGCGGGAAACTGGAAAATGAATATGACACCAAAGGAAGCAGTATCGCTTGTATGTGAGCTTCGTGATAAGTTCTCTAATCGTGATGTTGATGTAGTGTTTTGTGTTCCATCAATAGACATTATACCAGTTGTAGACGCAGTCAAAGGAACAGATATTAAGGTTGGTGCCGAGAATATGCACTATGAAGAAAAAGGTGCATATACGGGTGAGATTTCACCAGGAATGTTAAAAGAGGCTGGTGTTGATTATGTTATAGTTGGACATTCAGAAAGAAGACAATATTTTGGTGAAGATGATGAGTGCATCAACCGCAAAGTAAGAAAAGCAATTGAATATGGATTGACACCTATTATATGCTGTGGTGAGACTATCCAGCAGAGAGAAGAAGGCATAACATTGGATTTCATTAATAAGCAGATTGACGCAGCATTTTTACAGGTGTCAGCTAAAGATGCTATGAAGTGTGTTATTGCATATGAACCTATATGGGCTATTGGAACAGGCAGGGTTGCTACATCAGCTCAGGCTCAGGAAGTATGTGAGGCTATAAGATTAGATATAAAGGAAGTTATATGGAGAAGAAGCAGCTTCTTCAATAAGAATTCTTTATGGAGGTTCTGTTAATGCTGGTAATGCTGCAGAATTATTCAGGCAGCCTGATATAGATGGCGGTCTTGTAGGCGGTGCAAGTCTTAAGCCGGATTTTTGTGAAATTGTTAATTACAATATATAATAAGATACATAGTAAGCCATATACGGAAGTAATTCCAGGTATGGCTTATTGCTTTTTAATATAATTATAATTATTCTAAATTGCAAATTAGTAATAAGTATGCTATCATACAACAGGAATAATTAGAGAGAATATTAAAGATATTGCTATCTTAGAAAAGAGGAAAATAATATGAGTAAGAAACCAGTTGTATTAATGGTACTTGATGGTTATGGTTTAAGTGATAGAACAGAGGGTAATGCAATAGCTATGGCTAATACTCCTGTTATGGATAAGTTAATGAAAGAATATCCATTTGTTAAGGGTAACGCATCTGGACTTTATGTAGGTCTTCCAGATGGTCAGATGGGTAATTCAGAAGTTGGACATATGAATATTGGTGCTGGCAGGATTATATATCAGGATCTTACAAGAATAACAAAGGCTATAGAAGACGGAGAGTTCTATAAGAATGAAGAACTTCTTGCTGCTATGGAGAATTGCAAGAAGAATAATTCCGATTTACATCTTTTCGGACTTTTATCAGATGGTGGTGTTCATAGCCACATTTCACATATATATGGTTTACTTGAGATGGCTAAGAAGAATGGAGTTTCTAATGTATATGTACACGCTTTCCTTGATGGACGTGATACACCTCCAGCTTCAGCTAAAGATTTTGTAGCCAGGCTTGAAGACAAGATGGCAGAGATTGGTGTTGGTAAAGTAGCTTCTTTAGCGGGAAGATACTATGCTATGGATAGAGATAATAACTGGGACAGAGTAAAGGAAGCATATCTTTCACTTACAACAGGTGAAGGAAAGTCAGCAGATAATGCAGTTAAGGCACTTGAAGAGTCTTATGCGGCAGATGTTACAGATGAATTCGTTGTTCCTACAGTAATAACAGAGAATGGCAAGCCACTTTCAGTTGTTAAGCCTGACGATTCAGTAATATTCTTTAACTTCCGTCCAGATAGAGCAAGAGAGATGACAAGAGCTTTCTGTGATGATAAGTTTACAGGTTTTGAAAGAGAATATATTCCAACTACATTTGTATGCTTCAAGGATTATGATGAATCAATCCCTAACAAGTTAGTTGCATTCAAGAAGGTAGAACTGAAAAATACATTTGGCGAATTCCTTGCTAATAATGGCAAGAAGCAGCTTCGTCTTGCTGAGACAGAGAAGTATGCACATGTAACATTTTTCTTTAATGGTGGTGTTGAAGATCCTAATGTAGATGAGTTCAGACTTCTTGTTAACTCACCTAAGGATGTCCCAACATATGACCTTAAGCCAGAGATGAGTGCTCCAGAGGTTGGTATGGATTTAGTTGAGGCAATTAAGTCTGATAAGTATGATGTTATCGTAATCAACTTCGCGAACCCTGATATGGTTGGTCACACAGGTGTTATTCCGGCAGCAGTTAAGGCTGTAGAAAAGGTAGATAGCTTGTTGGCAAGGCTGTACAGGCTGTTAAGGATGTTGACGGAGTATTATTCATATGTGCTGACCATGGTAACGCAGAGAAGATGATAGATTATGAAACAGGTGCACCACATACAGCACATACAACTAATCCAGTTCCATTTATTCTTGTCAATTATGATGAAGCATATACACTTAGAGAAGGTGGAAGACTTTGTGATATAGCTCCAACTCTTATTGAGATTATGGGAATGGAGAAGCCGGCAGAGATGACAGGAGAATCACTTCTTATTAAGAAATAATTCATAGATAGGATCATATAGTGCACAGATGGACAATTAGTTATAGATATTAGTTGCACATTTAATATTTATTTGTTATAATCAATTCATTGTGATTATTGCAATAGGAGGTTTGATATATGTTTGGTATGTCATGGGCTGATACATTAAGAATAGTCTTAATGGGTATATTTATATTAGTATGTATATTTTTAACAATAGTAGTTCTTATGCAGGAAAGTAAACAGAATGGTTTATCAGGTGCTATTAGTGGTGCTGCTGATACTTACTGGGGTAAGAATAAAGGTCGTTCAATGGAAGGTAAGCTTGTAACTATTACTAAAGTTCTTGCTGTATTATTCGTTGTAATAGCTATTATTTTAAATATTAATTTCTAATTGATAACATTAACGCTCTTAAGATATAGTATCTTAAGGGCGTTTTTGTGTAATAAATATTAAATATATATTATATTGCAGATTGATGTTGAATTATAGTAATGGAATGGAGGAAACTATGAAAAGTAGTGTTTTCAAGGAAAGAAGGAAAAACCATGCTGATTTGATACTCAATAATGAATTATATGTTCCTATGAAGACAAAGGAGATAGCAATTCTTCTTGGTATTCCTAAAGAATTAAGACACGAACTTCAGGAGGTTCTTGATTCTTTAGTTGCAGACGGAACTATAGGTGTAAGCAAGAAGGGAAATATATGAAGCCTGATAATGTTGCACTTGTAGGAACATTTGAGAGTACAAGCAGGGGATTTGGTTTTGTTGTTGTAGATGGGCAGGATGATGATATATTTGTCAAAGCAAGTGATACTAAGGATGCTTTTTATCACGACAAAGTTAAAGTTGTAATTACAGCACAGAAGAATGGTGATAGAAGACGTGAAGGTAAGATAATAGAGATATTAGACCACGAAGTTAAGACTTTGGTTGGAACATATCAGAAGAATAAGAATTTTGGATTTGTTGTGCCTGATAACCAGAAGATTGGCTGTGATATATTCGTATCTAAGGAACACGAAATAGGAGCGGTTACAGGCAGTAAAGTAGTAGTTAAGATAAGCAGCTACGGCAGTGCAAGAAAGAATCCTGAGGGTAAGATAATTGAAGTAATCGGACATATGGATGATCCGGGAACAGACATTTTATCAATAGTAAAAAGCCTATGACCTGCCAGAAGAATTTCCAGATAGTGTTAAGAAGGAATTAAAGGGCATACCAGATGAGGTTGATGGCAATGATATAGCAGGCAGGACGGATCTGCGAGATGTTGTTATGGTGACAATAGACGGTGAGGACTCTAAGGATTTAGATGATGCAGTATCATTAACTAAAGAAAATGATATATATCATCTTGGCGTGCATATTGCTGATGTAAGTCATTATGTTAAAGAGGGCAGTCCACTTGATAAGGAAGCTCTTAAGAGAGGAACAAGCGTGTATCTGGTTGACAGGGTTATTCCTATGATACCGCACCAGCTTTCCAATGGAATATGTTCGCTGAATGAAGGCTGTGACAGACTGGCATTAAGCTGTCTTATGGATATAGATATGAAAGGTAACATAATAGGCATAAGATATGCGAGTCAGTTATCAATGTAAATAGAAGAATGACTTATACATCTGTTAAAAAAGATACTTGAAGATAATGATAAAGAAGAATGTGCAAAGTACAGAGAGCTTGTAGATATGTTTAAGCTTATGCAGGAATGTGCAGATATATTAAGAAAGAAAAAGATTTAAGAGGGGTTCAATAGATTTTGACTTTCCTGAATCTAAGATTATTCTTGATAAAGATGGACGGCCTGTAGATATTAAGCCATATGACAGAAATGTAGCAACTAAGCTTATAGAAGATTTTATGCTTGCTGCTAATGAGACAGTAGCAGAAGATTATTTCTGGCAGGAAGTACCATTTATTTATAGAACACACGAAAATCCTGACCCGGAAAAGATATTAAAATTATCTACATTTATTAATAATTTTGGATATTCAATGCATATAACTGATGAAATTCATCCTAAAGAATTACAGAAGCTTCTTGAAAAAATAGCGGGAAGTGACGAGGAAAATCTTATAAGCAGACTTACATTAAGGTCTATGAAGAAGGCTAAGTATACAGCGGAATGTATTGGACATTTCGGACTTGCGGCAAAATATTACTGCCATTTTACTTCGCCAATAAGAAGATATCCGGATTTGCAAATTCATAGAATAATTAAAGAATGTCTTCATGGAGGAATGAGTGAGAAGCGAAAGCTTCATTATGATAAAATCCTTCCAGATGTTGCAGAACAGGCGAGTGCAACTGAACGCCGTGCAGATGAGGCAGAAAGAGATACTGATAAGCTGAAAATGGTTCAGTATATGAGTGCACATATCGGAGAGTATTTTGATGGTGTAATATCAGGAGTAACGAATTGGGGCATATATGTTGAACTTCCTAATACAATAGAAGGAATGGTTTCTGTCAATAATATGCGTGGTTACTATGTATTTGATGAAAATCATTACGAGATGTTTAATGAAACAACTCATCAGACATATAAGCTTGGACAGAAAGTCAGGGTTGTTGTTGTTGATACTAATGCAATATCAAGAACGATAGATTTTATGTTTGCACAGGATTATGAAGAATAGTAAGCAATTAAGTAATTAGATAATGGAGGATATGTATGGGCAAAGACAGTGCAAGCGGCAACAGATTAATTGCCAACAACAAGAAAGCGTATTTTGATTACTTTATAGAAGATAAGCTTGAAGCAGGGCTTGAACTTTGTGGAACTGAGGTTAAGTCAATAAGACAGGGGAAATGTTCTATCAAAGAGTCGTATATACAGATAATTAATGGGGAAGTATTTGCCATTAATATGAATATCACACCTTATGAAAAAGGTAATATTTTCAATAAAGACCCATTAAGACCTAAGAAACTGCTTCTTCATAAAAGCGAGATTAATAAGCTTGCAGGACAGCTTTCTACCAAGGGCTATACGCTTGTGCCATTGCAGGTTTATCTGAAATATGGCAAGGTTAAAAAATGCAGATAGGTCTTGCAAAGGGTAAGAAGAATTATGATAAGAGAGATTCAATCGCTAAGAAAGACCAGCAGCGGGAGGCAGCTAAGGACTTTAAGATTAGAAATCTGGGGTAGGTTTTGAATGGTTAGATTGCAATGATGAGGGTGTTCGGCTAGTGTTAAATCCAGTTTATCAGCGTAAGTCCAGCTTTGAGATAATAATTATGCTAACGCAGTTTTTGATGGCGATAATTGTCAAAACAAATGCGTAAGTCCAGCTTACGGACACTTTTTTATGCAGAAAAAGGAGGATTTTGATGGCAGAAAGTAACAGAAAGAGAAATGCCAGTAAATAGGCTTATGGTACAGATGGGTATACCAATGATTTTATCAATGGCATTACAGGCGGTTTACAACATTGTAGACAGTGCATTCGTAGGAAACATGAAAGTTGGCAGTGAAGCAGCATTAAATGCACTGACATTGGTATTTCCAGTTCAGATGCTTATGGTTGCAGTTGGAATTGGAACAGGTGTAGGAACGAATGCACTTCTTGCAAGAACGCTTGGACAAGGTAATAACAAGAAAGCTGCCAAGGTAGCAGGAAACAGTCTGTTTCTTGGTGTGATTATTTATGTGGTATGTTTATTGTTTGGTATCTTTGGGGTGAAAGCATATATTTCATCACAGACTGTTGATACAGAAGTTATTTTGATGGGGAGTAAGCTATCTTAGAATATGTTGTGTTATTTCCATTTTTTGGAATTATATTCTTTTCGTTGTTTGAGAAATTATTGCAGGCAACAGGACGTTCACTTTATTCCACAATAGGACAGGTAGTTGGGGCAGTTGTAAATATTGTTCTGGACCCAATTATGATATATGGTATAGGACCTGTTCCACAGATGGGAGTAAAAGGTGCTGCATATGCAACAGTTATTGGTCAGGTTGTATCAGCAGGATTATTATTTATTTTCCATATAAAATTAAATAAGGAATTTGAGCATAGTGTTAAATATATGAAGCCGGATGTCGGTATCATAAGGGAAATTTATGCGATCGGACTTCCGGCGATCATAGCGCAGGCGCTTATGTCTATTATGGTTTACGTTATGAATTTGATTTTGAAGTTCAATCCTTCTGCACAGACGGCATATGGACTGTTTTATAAAGTACAGCAGTTTGTATTGTTCTTAGCTTTTGGTTTAAGAGATGCAATTACACCAATAATAGCATTTGCTTATGGAATGGGAAGCAGAAAGAGAATAGAAGATGGAATAAAATATGGTCTTATATATACAATTGTACTTATGATTGCAGGGGCAGCAATTACAGAGATTTTTCCAGGTGCATTTTCAGCTTTATTTAATGCAGGGCAGTCAAGAGAATATTTCATAGGAGCAATGAGAATTATTTCAATAAGTTTTATATTTGCAGGAATAAATGTTGCGTATCAGGGAATTTATCAGGCATTAAATGGTGGAATAGAGTCACTGGTTATATCGCTTCTTAGACAGCTTATTATAATATTGCCATTGGCGGGAATATTTTCTGCTTTTGTAAGAAATGGACAGGCTGGTGTATCGCTTATCTGGTGGGCATTTCCAATAACAGAGATTATCGCTTGTCTGGCTGGATATGTATTTTTTAAAGAAAATCAGAAAAAATAAAGTAGAGAAGTTAAGTGAATAAATTCATAAAATGGATTAGTCTGTGACAAATCTGAAATAAGAAAAATTTTAATTGAATGAGGAGGCTTACATATGGCAAATAAAATTATTACAATCAGCAGGGAGTTTGGAAGCGGTGGACGATTTATCGGAGAAGAAGTCGCTAAGAAGCTGGGAATGAAATATTATGATAAAGATATAATCAGCCAGATAGCAGAAAAGTTGGGATTTTCAAAAGAGTATATCAGTCAGAATGCAGAATTATCACCTAAAAAAGGGTTGTTTGCATATGCACTTACAGGACGTGATACAACAGGAAAATCAGTAGAAGATATGGTGTATGAGGCTCAGAGAAAAGTAATTCTTGAAATAGCAGAAAATGATAGCTGTGTAATTATAGGAAGAAATGCTGATTATATATTAAAAGACAGGACGGATGTTATTAATATTTTTATACACGCAGATATGCCTGAAAAAGTAAAGAGAATATGCAGATTATATAATGTCACAGAAACTGAGGCTGTAGCGATGACAGCAGATATTGATAAAAGACGTATGACTAACTATCGTTATTATACAGACCAGAAGTGGGGAATGGCATGAAATTACACATTGACATTAAATAGTTCACAGCTAGGGTATGATATGTGTGAGAAGATTATAATGGAATGTGCACAGCAGTAGATTTTTATATGTAGTGATAAGATTTAATAGTTGAATTGATTGCATTTGTGTGCTGATTATTTTATTATTAATGCAAAGCAATTTACAATTCCTGCGAGGAGTTTAAATACTTTGACTAAAGGCAATTATTATAGAATTGGAGGAATATATTATGTCCGCAGATAAGACTAATGTTATGAGAAGTCTTGACCAGAAGAAGATTAAATATAAAGTACACGAATATAAGGAGTCAGGTGCAGTAAGCGGTGTGGAAGTTGCGGCGGCACTTGGACAAGACCCTAAGAGAGCATTTAAGACACTTGTTACAATAGGCAAGAGTGGCAATCATTACGTGTTTATGGTTCCTGTAGCAGAAGAACTCGACCTTAAGAAAGCTGCCAAATGTGTAGGTGAGAAGAATATTGAGATGATAAAGTCAAAGGAGCTGCTTTTGCTTACAGGTTATATTCACGGTGGCTGTTCACCGGTTGGTATGAAGAAGTTCTTTAGAACTGTTATAGATAAGAGTGTGCTTGATATTGAAGATACAATATTTTTCAGTGCTGGAAAGATAGGATTTCAGATAGAAACCGATTACAGCGAATTAAAGAAAGTGATAAAGATAGAAGAAGATGATATTACTGTTGAATAGGAGGTCTGCATATGGACAAGGAAGTCAAGAAGCATATGGTTGGCGGGTATGAGTTTAATACTAAAGAAGATGCCCAGTTGGCCAAAGATGAACTTAATGCTATTAAATATGTGTCGGCAAAGACTAATACGAAAGATCCTAAGCAGGTATATAATCTTTATAATAAAATAATAGAACGTAAATTATTCTCGACACAGATAGGAATGAATTACCTTAAGCAGTTACAGACATTTTTATACAAGAGCAGTGAGATACCTAATGACAAAATCCAGCCTATCCCGATAAATGCGGATACACAGGAAGCACTCGACAAACGAAAGGAACAGATAGAATTTAAGAGTGAACTAAGAAATCTGTCTATTCAGGTAGCAAAATACAGGAATAATTTCATAAGGGCTATGGTATTAAATATTATTCTTGTTATAGTAATTATTGCGATGTTTGTAATATTAAAGACAAGTTCTAACCCTAATATATTAAATTATGAGGTCACTATCCAGAACAGGTATGCCCAGTGGCAGCAGGAATTGCAGTCGGAAGAGGAGTCTTTAAAGGCAAGGGAGCAGGAACTTAACAATAAAAAGAGGTAATTAAAAAGCAGTAAACACATTTTCTTAACATTAAGGACACATTTTTAACATAATTATTATTTAATATACAATAAAGAGTGGCAAAATGTGCTTTAGCTTTTGCCTTATATAATATTATAGAAGTTATATAGACATATTTAAAGTAATTATTAACACGGATTGGAGTATACAATGGATAATATTAAAGTATTAATGGTTGATGATGAAAGCAGGATGCGTAAGCTTGTAAGTGATTTCCTTACAAGAAAAGGATATATAGTTATTGAAGCTGGTGACGGAGAGGAAGCACTTGACAGATTTTATGCGGATAAGGATATATCACTTGTTATTCTTGACGTTATGATGCCTAAGATGAATGGCTGGGATGTATGCAGGGAGATTAGAAAGAATTCTAAAGTGCCTATTATTATGCTTACAGCTAAGAGCGATGAATCAAGCGAATTAAATGGATTTGAATGTGGTGCAGATGAATATATAGCAAAAGCCTTTCAGTCCTAAGATTCTTACAGCAAGAGTTGATGCACTTATTAGAAGAAGTTACAGCATTGATAGCAGTGAGGTGACAGATGTAGGTGGAATTATTATTGATAAAGCCGCACATATTGTTAAGATTGACGGACAGGAGATTGATTTAAGCTTTAAGGAATTTGAACTGCTTACATATTTTGTTGATAATAAAGGTCTTGCATTATCAAGGGAGAAGATACTTAATAACGTATGGAATTATGACTATTTTGGAGATGCTAGAACAATAGATACCCACGTTAAGAAGCTTAGAAAGAAGCTAGGAGATAAGGGTGATTATATTAAGACTATATGGGGAATGGGATACAAGTTTGAAATTTAACTTAGTATTAGCTGAGGAATACCAAGATGAATAAACATTCGATTAAATTTAAAATAACGCTGCTGATTGGTGGAATGATATGTGTTCTTATAGTTCTTCTTCTTGTATTTAATATAATATTTTCAGAAAAGTTCTATATGGAAGATAAACAGCAGGAGATGTTGAACGCATATAGTTCAGTAAATGATGCGTGTATACAATATTCAGATGATAGTATTTCAGAAACAGATTTACGGAATAATCTTGAACAGATATCGACCTCTAAGGGCATATCTATGATTATAGTAAATAGTGACTGGACGACTTTTTTTATGTAAGCACTCACGGAGATGAGATGCTTCTGGAAAGATTGAAAAGAGTATATTTAATAATGATATTTTCCAGAATATACCATCTAAGAGTAATAGTGATTCATCTAACACAGACGGAAGCACTGATAATAATGGTACTTCTTCTGATAGCAGGAATGCCAGAACAGCGGAAGTGGCACAGATGATAATAATATGAAAAATGATTTTGGTGATTTGTCAGATAGTGATAAGTCAGCATTATTTGGTGGTAATTCTGATAACAATGGTGATAAGAAGACACCTCCGGAAAAGATTATCGATATGTCAGGCAACGGAGCTAACGAGGTCAGGGAGATTATACTTGAGAATGATAAATATACAGTTCAGGAAGTATATGACAGTCGTCTGTTAGATGACTATATCGAATTATGGGGAACATTGGATAATGGTGATTTTATTCTTATAAGGACTCCTATACAGAGTGTCAAAGATAACGTGCACATTTCTAATACGCTTATAACTTATGTTGGTATAGGAACACTTCTTATAGGTGTTGTTGCGGCATTTGTGTTATCCTCATATATCTCACGTCCTATAAAGCAGCTTTCTGATATAGCAGAGAGAATGTCTAACCTTGATTTTGAGGCACATTATGAGGGCGATGATAAAGGTGAGATAGGACTTTTGGGAGATAGTATGAATAATATGTCCCATAAGCTTGAGGAGAATATTTCACAGCTTAAGGCTGCCAACCTTGAACTCCAAAGAGATATTGATAAGAAGGAAAAGCTTGAGCAGATGAGAACAGATTTCTTATCAAATGTATCACACGAATTAAAAACACCTATAGCACTTATTCAGGGCTATGCAGAGGGGCTTAAGGAAGGCATTACAGATGATCCGGAGAGTATGGATTTCTACTGTGATGTTATTATAGATGAAGCCAACAAGATGAATAATATGGTGAAGAGACTTCTTACGCTTAACCAGATTGAATTTGGTGAAGATGAGCTTGTTATGGAAAGATTCGATATTAATGAGCTTGTAAAGTCAGTAGCCGCCGCTAATGAATTAAGGGCTTCACAGAAGGAACTAACAATACAGACATTTATGAGTGAAGAACCTCTTTATGTATGGGCAGATGAATATAAGGTTGAAGAGGTGATAACTAATTATATCTCTAATGCAATTAATCACTGCTGTAATGAGAACATCATTAAAGTGAATGTTGAACAGATTGATAAAGATAATGTAAGGGTTACTGTATACAATTCTGGAAAAGAATATACCGAGGAGGATATTGAACATATATGGGAGAAGTTCTATAAGGTAGATAAAGCCAGAACAAGAGAGTATGGCGGTAACGGAATAGGGCTTTCAATTGTTAAGGCGATTGTTGAATCTATGGGTAAGCAGTGCGGTGTGAGAAATGTTTCTGATGGAGTTGAGTTCTGGTTTGACCTTGATTGCAAATTATGATAGAATTCATATAGTTGAATTGAATTGTGGTGCGTACTAGAGGAACGCAGGAATGGAGATTATATGAAGAAGATAGCTATAGCTGTCTTGTCAGCAGTATGTGTATTTGCGCTGGCAGGTTGTGCTGATGATGTAACAATGGACAATGAACAGAATGATATTGTAGCTGAATACATAGCAGGTACTCTGCTTAGACATTCCTATGCTAATGAATGGAAGTATTCTAAGCTTAGTAATCCAACATTTAATAAGTCAGGACAGAGTACAACAACTACTGGAAAGAATAATACTACTGGTACAACAGCAGCTAACAAGCAGACAACAACAGCCGTGGGACAGACAGGTACGACAAGTACAACAGGAACAACCCAGGCAGGTATTAAGGCGGCAAGCATTACTGAAGCCTTAGGTCTTAGTGGTGTTACTGTTAGCTATAAGAAGGTATCGGTAGGTAACAGATATCCAACAGATGCATATGCTGTATGTGTTCCGGCAGATAGCGGCTGTAAGGTAGTAGCAGTTGAGTTTACAATTAAGAATACAGGTTCAGCGGTATATAATGCAACAACTAAGTCAGCTAATGTCACAATGAAGCTTAGTGCAGGAAGTGGCACTTACACACAGTATAAGTCAATGTTAAAGAATGATATATGTAATCTTGATAAGGTTACAATCAATGCAGGAGAGGAATATACAGCGGCAGCAGTATTTCAGGTTTCAACAACAGATGCCGGAGCTTCTGGTATGAAGCTTGAAGTGTTATCTGGAACACAGCAGGTAGAAACAATTAATTTACAGTAATATAAAAAGTATCGGAGAGGCAGATCCTGTCCGATACTTTTTTCATTTTATCTGAAATCTTTTCCTAATACATTTTCTTTAGTATACATAGCAGCTTCATCTGCTGTCAGGATATGTGCAAATGAAGCTCTTTCATTAGGCTTGTAGCCCTCACCATATCCGTTGTATTCAGCGTAAAATGTTGTTTCGTGTGCTTCAGGCTTATTCCAGTCATGAAAACCTGAGCCAGCAATCTGAGAGGAATATTTACAGTTTATTAATACGGTCTTTGCGTGTATTCTCCAAGGTCTGCTTAAATAACATGTTCCATCTGGACAGTTGCCAGTGAAATTGCAATTTTCAAATACATAGCCATATTTCTGCCTTCATATGTAGAAGGTGCGGTATAATAACTGTTGATTTCCTTATTGCGGTTTAAGGCATATAATGTACAATTCTTAAAATATGCAGTAGCACTTCCGAAGATGAAATCAATCTCACCGCTTATAAAGCAGTCTTCATATAATTGTCTTGACAGAATTCTTGGTGCGAATTCTGTAGGACCTGTAAATCCGCCCGGCTGTTTTTCTTTAAGAGGGAGAGGACCGGTAAAGAGAGTGTCCTGATGACCAAGTAGTTTGCAGTTTTTGAAAGTAATATTATCCCCTTCCGCATATACAGCGATAGCTTGTCCAACCTCAGTACCAAAGCCTGATGAATTCACGAAGGTAATATTATAGGCGTGGAAGTTATTGGCGTGTACAAAGAAAGTATAAGACCTGAAGGTACCACGTTTGGTGTTATCAGGCATAGTCATTAATGCGTAATAGTCTTTGGTTATAATTACGTTATCCATAGACTCACCAATAAGAGTTATATTATTGTGTGTAATCTCAACACGCTCGTTATAAGTACCATTTTTAATAAAAATTGTCTCTGATACTGTTGAGCTGCTTATAGCATCAACAGCTTCCTGAATAGATGTATAGTCACCTGTATTATCTTTTGAAACAGTAATCATATAAGCCTCCATAAATTTTATTAGGTTTACATCTGATGAAATATAGTAAATGCAAAACCTATGTGCTATTATATCATTTTTTTCTTAAGTTAAAATGCTTTTATAGACATAAATATAAAAAAAATTGTATACTGATTGATAAAATAAAAAGGTGTATTAAAGGATAAGTGTAAAATGATTAGAATAGTTGAAGATGTAAAAAGATGTAAATATATATTTGGGACTG
>VOFH01000849.1_pt1 | contig 38660 bp, 75 predicted proteins | sample 5384091 | NCBI WGS metagenome assembly VOFH01 (sample SAMN12384727, study PRJNA508395) | human gut metagenome | isolation source: healthy gut G | host: Homo sapiens
ACTGAAAGACTGATTTGGAAATTGATGGAAGAAAAGGGTTTAGAATTGGAAAAGCAAGTTCCTGGATTTCAGCTATCTGTAAATATTACTGCTGAAGATTTTGATAGTTCGTTCTTAGCAGATAATATTCCTATTTTCATATTTTGTCAGGCATATAGAGAAAAAGAGTACAGAGATTCAGAATATTGGAATTCTAATACAAAACTCATTCTAGGTGGAAATCATCACTATCTACAGTGGTCAGAGTCGGAAAAATTGCAACTATTATTAGAGACTTGTAGTGATAAACTAATTAAAAGAGGAATGTAAATAATAAAATGAACTACTTTAATGTTGGGAAAATTGTCAATACCCAAGGCTTACAAGGTGAGATGCGGGTCTTGTCTGTGACAGACTTTGCGGAAGAGCGCTTTAAAAAAGGAGCAGAGTTGGCTCTCTTTGATGAAAAGGATCGTTTTGTCCAAACGGTAATCATTGCTAGTCACCGCAAGCACAAGAACTTTGATATCATCAAGTTTAAGGATATGTACCATATCAATGCCATCGAGAAATTCAAAGGGCTTTAGCCTCAAGGTTGCAGAAGAAGACTTGACGGATTTGGAGGATGGCGAGTTTTACTACCATGAAATCATTGGCCTTGATGTTTACGAAAATGACCAGCTAATCGGTCAGATCAAGGAAATCCTGCAACCAGGTGCCAATGATGTCTGGGTCGTTAAACGCAAAGGAAAACGCGACCTTCTTTTGCCTTATATCCCACCAGTAGTCTTAAATATCGATATCCCAGGAAACCGGGTGGATGTAGACATCTTAGAAGGATTAGACGATGAAGATTGATATCTTGACCCTATTTCCAGATATGTTTGCTCCTTAGAGCATTCCATCGTCGGAAAGGCGCGTGAAAAGGGACTTCTCGAGATCAACTACCATAATTTCCGTGAAAATGCGGAGAAAGCGCGCCATGTGGACGATGAACCCTATGGTGGCGGGCAAGGCATGCTCTTACGAGCTCAACCGATTTTGATACCTTTGATGCCATTGAGAAAAAGAATCCGCGCGTGATTTTACTGGATCCTGCTGGTCGGACCTTTGATCAATCTTACGCAGAAGAGTTGGCTCAGGAAGAAGAATTGATCTTTATCTGTGGCCATTATGAGGGCTATGATGAGCGTATCAAGACCTTGGTGACGGATGAGATTTCTCTGGGAGATTATGTTCTAACAGGTGGCGAACTAGCTGCCATGACCATGATTGATGCGACAGTTCGTTTGATTCCAGAAGTGATCGGAAAAGAGTCCAGTCACCAGGATGACAGTTTCTCATCTGGTCTTCTAGAATATCCTCAATACACACGGCCTTATGAATACAGAGGAATGACAGTTCCAGATGTTCTCATGAGTGGTCATCATGAAAATATCCGTCAGTGGCGCCTCTATCAGAGTTTGAAAAAGACCTTAGAACGTCGGCCAGACTTGCTAGAAAACTATGAGTTGACAGCAGAAGAAGTGAAGATGTTGGAACAAATTAAACAAGAAGACTAACAGCGTCAGCTGTTTTTCTGGTAGGGTTTTTTGCCTCTACAAAAATTTTATGAAAAAACTTTTTAAACCTACTAGTTATTGGTAACAAAATGTGGTATGCTAAGGGGTAGAGAAACTTCAAGAAAATGATTCAGTTTTGGGGGTGAGTTTAATGGGAAAGAAATTAGGAAAATCGGTTTTCACGACGGGGATTGCCGCAACAACGGTCCTATCTGGTATGTTTAATCACAAGGCTAGTGCCGAAGAGGTGAAGCAAAATGAAAATGCAGAAACCAACAGTACAGAAGTATTCGAAAAACCAATTACGGTCGATGAGTTGAAGCAAATTACAGCTCAAAAGGCCAAGTGGTGAAAGATGTCCACTACCAAGAGCAAAAAGTGATCGATGCTCAAACGGAAGTCAAGGCTGCTGGACAAGAACTGGAAGAAAAGAAAGCAGAAGTGACGGATGCGGAAAACCTCATCGCAACGACATCGGATGCCCAAGTTCAGAATGCAGAAAATGACGTCAAGGTGGCTCAAGCCTATGTCACCATCGAAGAAAATAAGGTTAGAGAAGCGGAAGATGCACATGATCAAATTGTAGAGGCTGTTCGTCAGCAGGAAAATCAGGTCACAGCTCAGCAATCTTTGGTCGATGTAGCACAAAATGAATTGAACCAAGCCAAAGCACCGATTTCAAATGATGAGAATGTGCTCAACCAGGCTTTGTTGGAGCAAAGTCAAGTCGAGCAAAGTATCCGAGAATCTCAGAATTATCTCGCGACCTTGCAAGCGAGTCAGCAAAATGGGGTTCAGACACAGTGGCTCAAATTGAGAGCGATATTCAACTGGCTCAAACGCGTCTGACAGATTTGAAAGCGGTCATCGCAACCAAGGAAGCAGAATTGGCAGCCTTAGAACAAGCAGCGGCCAATAGCCCTGTCCAGTTGAGTCAAGCAACTTATGAAGGCTATTTGCAACACTTAGCTGACAATGGCAATGAAGCTGCAGCAAGTGCTTTAGCCCTTTACAAGCGTGGTCGTGAAGAAGACGACTTGACGGTTGGAGAGTCTGGATCTTTGCAAGCCAACCTTCGAGCTCTTGAAATTGCTGATGCTATTAATAACTATCGTCGCAATGCCGGCTTGCCTGAATTGGAGCTGGATCCTTATTCCCTTCCTGCCAGCCAAGTACAGTTGGAATACTTCAAAAAGCCAACTGGCATATGTTTAAGTATTTGCCAAACGAAAACATTGCTTATGGCTTCTCACCTGCTGGGGCGGTTGACTTTGGTACAATGAAAAAGCGGCTTATCAAGAAGTAGCGGCTCAATATGGTCTACCAACAGACGAAACTCAAATCGATGCCAACGATATCTATATGAAGATTGGGGCTGAGGCCTTTGCTAAGGTTGGTCACTATCTCCAAATGGTAGACAACAAAGCGACAGCTTTATCAGTCGCTTATGACCCAAGCAATGCTATGTCAGAAGCAGCTTTCTTACATAGTCCGGTCCATTCAGCAGTGTCAACCAGTGCACTCGCTTACCAATTGCGTCAGGGAGCTGGCGCAACGACGACAAGATCAGATGTCAAAGCAAAATCTGATGAAGTCGCTAATCTCAAGCTGGACAAGGCCAATCAAGAGTCTCAAATCATTATCCTGCAAGGCAAGTTAGAAGATGCCCGCCATGCTAATTCAAACGTGGCAGTAGAGATGGCCAATGTCCAAAAGACCATCCAAAATTACAAGATTCTTCTCGTTAGCAAGGACCATGCGGTTGAAAAGGCGAAGGCGACTCTTGATGTATCTCGAGGTCGGATTGAAGCAGCTATCCAGCCAAAAGAAGCAGCCCTTCAAAAAGCCAAAGATTTGTTAGCGGCTGCGCGTGAGAAATTAGATCTTTTAAAAGCTGAAGAAGCAGAAAAAGCCCAAGTCGTTCAAGAAGCGCATGAGGGCTTGAAGGCAGCTCAAGAGCGTCTGGTTGCTGCTGAAAAACGTCTTTCTGACTTTAAAAATGCTCCAGAATTATTGGTCAAAGCCCAATCCGTTTTAGCAGCTGCGGTCGCTAATTTAGAAAATAAAAAAGAAAAATTGAAGAAGAATTTACAACATTACAATCCTATCAAAGTGTCGTGGAACTGTTGAATTCCCAATATGAAGATCTTGCCTCACGGATAGATCCAGCTATTTTAGAAGCAGCAGATATGCCAATGGATATCCGCTCAAGCAATCCAACTACTTTTTTCGGATAGACCAACAGTTCTTCCAACAACTACCAATAGTCCGAAAGTGCAAGCACCAACAGCTACTCCAGCTCCAAAACAAGAAGCTAAAGTAGAAGAAATCAAACCCAAAAAGAAAACAGCCAAGCTGTGGCAAGTACAGATTCTTCCAAATATGCAGTAGCAACAACAGGTGTTGCCGTCGGGCTACTTGCTGGATTGTTTGGTTTTAAGAAAAAGAAACAATCTTCAAAAAATGATTAAGACATACCGAAGATAGAGTGGATGCTTAGACACTTTATTGCTTAAAATCTTCAAAGAAGAAAATTTATGAGGGTGGGAAAGAACTCTTTTAACAAAATGAGTTCTTTCCCGCTCTTTTTTGTACACTTTTGAAATTTTTGAAAGAAAATGACAGAAAATGATAAAAAATTGTTGACATTTTTGAAGAAAGAGTATAATAGTTTTGTAATCGATTGCAAAAGGAGGAGAAATGCTTAAGTCTGAACGAAAACAATTCATCCTCGAGAAGGTACTGAAGGAAAAATTTGTTTCTTAGAAACCCTTGTACAAGAGCTAGGGACGTCTGAATCAACGGTTCGACGTGACTTGGATGAGTTAGAGGATGAAAGCAAACTTCGCCGGGTCCACGGTGGGGCGGAAAGTCTTCACTTTCTCCAAGAGGAAGAAAGTAATAAAGAAAAAATCTATCAAAAACATTCAAGTTAAGTCAAAGATCGCTGTAAAAGCGGCGGAATTGATCAAAGATCACGATGTGGTCTTTATCGATGCCGGGACGACCAATGAACTTCTAGTACAAGAAATTGTAAATCCAACAGTGACAGTAGTGACCAACTCGATTCACCATGCAACCAAGTTGGTCGAGCGAAATGTTCCGACGGTCATCATCGGTGGGAAGGTAAAATCTTCTACAGATGCTAGTATCGGAGGGATTGCGCTCAATCAGATCGGTCAGTTGAATTTTGACAAGGCCTTTCTTGGAATGAATGGAATCGATGATGAATTTTACAGCACTCCAGACCTGGAAGAAGGATCTGTTAAGCGTGCGATTATCGAAAATGCGAAAAAAACCTACATCCTAGCGGATGATTCGAAAATTGGGGTGACATCCTTTGTCAAAGTGGCACCTATCAAGCGAGCCATGATTATCACCAATCAATGTGAACCGCAACGATTAAAGGTTTTAAAAGAAAAAACGGAGGTTATAGAGGTTTGATTTATACAGTTACACTGAATCCAGCAATTGACTATATTGTCCGTCTCGATCATGTAGAGACCGGAGCAGTCAATCGGATGGCTTCAGAAGATAAATTCGCCGGTGGTAAAGGAATCAATGTCAGTCGTGTTTTGAAACGTCTCGATATCGAGAACACAGCGACTGGATTTATCGGTGGTTTCACCGGACACTTCATTGAAGACGTACTGACCAGCGAAGCCATTTCAACCAACTTTGTGACAGTAGACCAAGATACACGGATCAATGTCAAGATCAAGGCTGATGAGGAAACAGAAATCAATGGGAATGGTCCAGAAGTAACGGAAGCTCAGTTGCAAGAATTGCTCAACATCTTATTCAGCTTAACAGCACATGATGTGGTAGTCTTTGCAGGATCTGCCCCATCTTCACTTGGAAATGCCATTTACAAACAATTGATCGCAGCAACACGTGCGACAGGTGCGCAAGTCGTTTGTGACTTTGAAGGACAAACCTTGATTGATTCCTTGGAGTTCAATCCCCAATTGGTCAAACCAAACAACCATGAATTGGGAGATATCTTTGGCGTTACCTTGACGGAATTGCCTGAAATTGAACGTTACGCCAAAGAAATCTTGGCCAAAGGAGCACAAAACGTCATTATTTCTATGGCGGGTGATGGTGCTCTCCTCGTCAGTCCAAGCGGAACTTACTTCGCAAAACCAATCAAAGGGTCAAGTGAAGAACTCTGTCGGGGCTGGAGATTCCATGGTTGCTGGCTTCACTGGGAAGCTCGCAACGACGGGAGATGTCATCGAAGCCTTCAAATGGGGCGTGGCTTGTGGAACAGCGACCACCTTCTCAGATGACTTGGCGACAGCTGACTATATAAAAGAAACTTATGAAAAGTTGAGGTAGAAAAACTATGAAAATTCAAGACGTTTTAAATAAAAACGTGATGTTGTTTGACCTTCAGGCAACAGATAAAGAGGGCGTGATCAATGAGATGGTCCAATCGCTCGTTGACAATGGTGTGGTGACAGATTTTGACACCTTCAAGGCTGGAATCATGAACCGTGAAGCACAAACTTCAACTGGTTTGGGTGACGGAATTGCTATGCCCCACAGCAAAAACGAAGCAGTCAAAGAAGCAACAGTCTTGTTTGCAAAATCAAACAAGGGTGTGGACTATGCTTCGCTTGATGGTCAACCAACAGACTTGTTCTTCATGATCGCAGCTCCAGAAGGAGCAAACGACACTCACTTGGCAGCCCTTGCTGAATTGTCTAAGTACTTGATGAAACCAGGTTTTGCAGACAAACTTCGCCAAGCCAGCACTCCTGATCAAGTGATTGCAGCCTTTGATGCAGAAGAGCAAGAAGCTGCAGCTGAAGAAGCGAAAAAAGCAGAAGCGGTCAAAGAAGCAGCTTCATCTGACAAACACTCATTGTTGCCGTTACAGCATGTACAACAGGTATCGCCCACACTTACATGGCAGAAGAAGCCCCTCATCAAAAAAGGGGAAGAAATGGGTGTTACAGTCCGCGTTGAAACCAACGGGGCATCAGGTGTCGGTAACCGCTTGACAGCTGAAGAAATCGCCAAAAGCTGAAGGGGTCATCATTGCAGCTGATAAAGCAGTTGAAACCGCTCGTTTCGATGGCAAAAAAATTGATCTCTAAACCAGTCGCAGCCGGTATCCGTCAGACAGAAGAATTGATCCAAACCATCTTGGATGGCAAAGCAGATGTCTTCCACGCTGAAAATGCTGCACAAGCTAGCGCTAGCCAAGAAAAATTGAGCTTAGGTGGAGCCTTCTACAAACACTTGATGAGTGGGGTTTCTCAAATGCTTCCATTCGTTATCGGTGGTGGTATCTTGATCGCCCTTGCCTTCTTGATCGACCAAGTCCTTGGTGTGCCTCAAGATCAATTGTCTTTGAAGTCTTGGTTCTTATAACCAGCCTAGCAGCACAATTCATGACAATTGGTAAAGCTGCCTTTGGTTTCATGCTTCCAGTTCTTGCAGGTTTATTGGATTCTCTATTGCAGAAAAACCAGGTTTTGTAGCAGGGTTTTGTAGCAGGTGCTATTGCTAGCTCAGGGTCAGCATTTGGAAATGTTATACGGAGCTACTAAAGGTGAATTATTCCTGCCGTATCATCTGGTTTCCTTGGAGCCTTGGTTGGTGGTTTCCTTGCAGGTGGAGTGATTTTGTTCTTCGTAAAGCCCTTGCAGGTCTTCCACGTTCACTTGATGGTATCCGTTCAATCCTTCTCTTGCCATTTCTTGGTGTTGGTTTGACAGGATTTATGTTTCCTATTCAACATTCCAATGGCTGCTATCAACACTGGTCTGAACAACTTCCTTGGCAAATCTTGGAGGTAGTTCAGCTGTTCTTCTTGGATCTTCTTGTCGGTGGTATGATGGCTGTCGATATGGGTGGACCAGTTAATAAAGCTGCTTATGTATTTGGTACAGGTACTTTGACAGCTTCAGCTTTTTCTGGTGGTGGTTCTACTGTTATGGCGGCAGTTATGGCAGCTGGTATGGTTCCTCCATTGGCAGTATTCGTAGCAACTGTATTGTTTAAAGATAAATTCACACAGGAAGAACGCGATTCAGGTTTGACAAACATCGTTATGGGTCTTTCCTTCATCACAGAAGGTGCCATTCCATTCGGTGCAGCTGACCCAGCTCGTGCCATCCCTAGCTTCATTGCAGGTTCAGCTTTGACAGGTGCCCTTGTTGGTCTTGCAGGCTTGAAACTCATGGCTCCTCACGGAGGAATCTTCGTTATCGCTCTTACATCAAATCCACTTCTTTACATCTTGTTGTATTGATCGGTGCAGTCGTAAGTGGTATCTTGTTCGGATTGCTTCGCAAACCTAAAAACTAAATATGACTAAAAGAGGCTGGGCAAAATCGTCCAGCCTTTGAAGTCTTATAAAATAAATATATGACGCAGTGGTTGATTGGCATCTTTGTTCACTTTATAAGCTCCAAAGATGACCTAATCAACTGTGGGGTGGGAAGATTGAAAAGGTTTGGGGAACCTTTTCAACTTTTTTATTTTACGGAGTTCTTTCCCACTCCTTTTTTATTGCGCAAAAATACCAACTAGTAATGAAGTTGCTTATCTCTATAGATTTCGATATGATAGTAGAAAGCATTTTTCTTGGAGGATCAATGAGAAAAAAGAAGAAAGTTCTCATATTGGGATTTACAGCAATTGCTTTATCAGGAGTGGCCATTATCAGTTTTCAACATCCAAACTTGTTTTCAATTATTAGTCATCAAGCAAAGCAAGCCAGTCCCAAGGCACAACAGTTAGAAGATGTAAAGAAGCATACGAAGGAAATCGAAGATTTGTAAAATCGTTAAGTCCTAAAGTTGAATCTGTCCAGATTGCTTGGGATGAAACAAAATGGGAAGAAGTAGGAAATGGTACTCCTCAGAGCGGCGGTCAAGTTCTTCGAGTTTTTGGAGGCTTTAACCATATCCAAAATTCAAGCTGGAGTGTTTTGGTTTATTTAAAAGACACTAAGAACGGTGATACAGGCTCTATTGAAGGAATTGGTAGCGGTGGTCCACTTCGTGTAGGAGGCGAATATTTTGACGAATAGATCTCTAAAAAACTTTTGCAATGGATTAGATTTTTAGTAGAAAAGGGAAAGGGATAAATGAAAAAGAAAATTATTATTGTTGTTTCGTTAGTTCTAGTAATTGCAGTCGTTGTTTTTGGACTTTTGCCTATCAACATCAGCAAAAATAGAAAAGCCAAGCAGGAGCGTGATAAATATAAGAACTATGATTACTACAAGGTCAATGGGAAATTGATTCTTATAAATTCTTGGATGATGGACGAGGTGTTGTGGTTCATTGGTTAACTCCCTATTTGCAAAGTACAATCCAGATTTAAGTGAAAAGTATTTAGGTGTACATGGGGCATCTAATGAACGCTATATTATTCGTCAGAATATAAAAAAATTAAAGAATATACCAACAATGTCTTTTCCAAAAGATGATTCTGAAGGTTATTTCAAACTTTCAATCTATAAAATACATAATCACACCTTAAAAAAGAAGATCTAGACCTTTATCGTTTTGTAAAAAAATATAATAAGACTTATAAGCCAGCAGAAATTGAAGCGATTGTAGAAAAGATGGGAAAAATTATCTACCTATCAAATCTTATCTAACTACTGAAGAAAAAACTATTAGCTAAATCTAGAGACAAAGCAAATTGAGTGGGAAGATACGAAAATGCAACGAAATAATCGTCAAGATATTTTTGTAGATTTAGGTAAATTAAAAGATAGAATTTCAGAAACTACGGATAATCTTAGTACGACAACTGGGGTTGATAGCATAAATCAAAATATGCTATCCTTTTAGAATAAATGTATTAAATAACAGTGTACTGGAGTCAAAAGATCCAAAAGCTTATCAATTATTAAGTAAAAAGGACTCTCAGTTTTATATTCTGATTGATTCCAAACTAGACTATGATACTGTTTACGGAAATGTCCAACAGTTTATTGAGCTTTTCAACTCTTCGTTTGGAATCTCTATGAAGGAATTACAATTCCGGCAGAATTGAGTACGGATGGACAAGTCCATCAAGTGAATACCAAGGATGAGTTTGACAGATATTATGATGTGGACAAAGATAATGAGCTGAGCAAGCAACGTCAGGTTTTGGTCGAGCAGTAGTAGTTTAAAGAAAGGTCCGGAAATCGTGGCTTTTTCTTTTCCGACATAAATATCATCTAGTCATGTTGTTGCAATCTATTCATATTTCGATACAATTATTATAACTTGTCCTTATCAAGGAGGATGAAGCATGAAAAAAGGTAAACTGGCAATTCTTTTAGCCATCGCTACTGTATTAGCAGGGGGTATAATTATCGCTAGTCAAAAACAAAGCATCTTTTCAAATGACACTCAATCAAGTAAGCAACTTAGCGCTAGAGAGAAGCAACTGGCTTATTTAAGGGAACATGAAAAGATATGGCTGATTTTGTAAAATCTTTGAGTCCTAAGGTTAAAAGTGTTCAGTTTGATTGGGAGAGTATGGAAGTTGGACAGGTAGGCAATGGAACACCTCAAGGTGGTAGCTATATGTTAACTCTTAGAGGAAAGGTGAATCAGAATGAACAAACAAAATTCATGGTTGGCTTTTTCTATAGATAATGCTACCAGCACACCAAAAGGAATTTGGAATTTATGAGATGCAACCCATAAGAATTTATAGGGATGGCGGTTGGTATTATTATGACTAATCGTCATTCAAAAAGTCTTTATCTTGTTTTTCGATCCTTACAAAAGAGTTAGCGAAGAATTGGGCAAAACAAGTTAAAGACTGGCCAAACTTTTCTGATCTTTTCTTCTTGTACTAGCGAAAAATCACCTCATTCTACGTTGGTATCTTGAGCTGAATTATGATATAATAAGCCTATCGCATATTTTTAGGAGAATAAAATGGATATTCAACGTGAAAAAGAATTTGTCAGCCAATACCACTATGATGCTCGTAATTTTGAGTGGGAAAAAGAAAATGGCATCCCTGAAACAAAAGTAGATGTAAACTTTCAATTAATCAATCGTGATCAAGAACAAAACACGACTTCTTTGATTGTGATCTTGAGCTACATGATCGTTTTTGACGGTTTTGTGATCAGTGGAACCATCACTCAAATCAACCACTTGTTTGGTCGTTATGTCAATGAACCAAGTGAATTCAGCAAAGACGAAGTGGAAGAATTGGCTCGCCCTTGCTTGAATATGCTCAACCGTTTGACTTATGAAGTCACAGAAATTGCCCTCGATTTACCGGGTATTAATTTGGAGTTTTAATCAATGAAATTAGCAGTGATCACGGATTCGTCTGCCTATTTACCGCAAGACGTGCTCCATCACGACGACTTATTTATTTTAGAGATCCCGATCTATATCGATGGGGAGTCTTATGTTGAAGGGAAGAACCTGACACACGATGAGTTCTACCAAAAGATGGCTGCGTCTAAGGAATTGCCAAAGACTAGCCAGCCGAGTGTGGCAGAGTTAGAAGAAGTCTTATCTGGTTTGACAGCTAAGGGCTATACGCATGCTATCGGTCTTTTCTTGTCATCTGGTATTTCTGGTTTCTACCAAAATATCCAATATTTGAAGGATGAGTTTGAAGGTCTGACCGTTGAATTTCCGGACTCAAAAAATCACTAGTGCTCCTCTAGGGAATGATGGCAGAAGACTGCTTGAAATGGGCTGGTGAAGGCCGTTCCTTCGATGAGATTGTTGCCAATGTCCAACACCAGATTGATGGAACCTCTGCCTATATCATGGTGGATGATTTGAACCACTTGGTTAAAGGTGGTCGTCTGTCAAATGGGGCTGCTATTCTTGGGAACCTCTTGAGCATCAAGCCTATTCTTCATTTTAATGATGAAGGTGTGATTGAGGTCTTTGAGAAAGTCGGACGGAAAAGAAAGCCATGAAACGCTTGGTAGAGATTGTTGTATCAGATATCGCAGATGGTCATTACCAAGTCTTTGTCATCCATGCCAATGTCCCTGAAAAGCAGAAGCACTTCGCCAACTGCTCATCGAAGAAGGAGTGGAAGGAGACATTCCTTTTGCTACTTTTGGAGGGGTTATTGGGACGCACTTAGGTGACCATAGCTTAGCAGTTGGGTATATCCCTATTGTTTAAGGAGAATTCTATGTCAATTAAAGTCATTATCGCAGGTTTCAAAGGGAAGAATGGGACAAGCAGCCTACAAGATGGTTTCTGAAGATCCTGAGTTAGAATTAGCTGGCTTGATCGATCCATTTACTGATGAGACAGAGGTTGCAGGAGTCCCTGTCTTTAACCGCAAAGAAGATGTTGTGGGTCTAGAGGCAGATGTTTGGGTAGATTTTACCATGCCCAAGGTCGCTTACGAGAATACTCGCTTTGCAATTGAGAATGGCTTTGCGCCTGTTGTGGGAACGACTGGATTCACTCCTGAGCAGATCCAAGAATTGACAGACCTTTCACGTGAAAAGGGATTTGGGTGGCTTGATCGCGCCGAACTTTGCCATTGGAGCCGTGCTCTTGATGCAATTTGCAGCGCAAGCAGCCAAGTATTTCCCGAATGTGGAAATCATGGAATTGCACCACGATAAGAAAAAAAAGATGCACCGAGTGGAACAGCAATTAAGACCGCTGAGTTGATCTCTGAGAAGCGCGAGAAGATCCAGCAAGGTGCAGCAGATGAAGAAGAGTTGATGCCTGGAGCAAGAGGGGCAGAGTTTGATGGGATGCGCATCCATTCAGTTCGATTGCCTGGCCTAGTCGCTCACCAAGAGGTGATTTTTGGTAGCCAAGGCGAAGGCTTGACTCTCCGTCATGATTCCTATGATCGTGTTTCCTTCATGACAGGAGTAAATCTAGGGATTAAAGAAGTTGTCAAGCGTCATGAGCTTGTCTATGGTTTGGAACACTTACTATGAGATTAGAAAAGATGCCTTCTGAGTTTCAGGAGGCTTTACCAATATTAGAGAAGATTAAAGCAGCTGGTTTTGAGGCCTATTTTGTGGGGGATCTGTCCGAGATGCTCTCTTGGATCGTCCAATTCACGATGTCGATATCGCTTCCTCCTCCTATCCAGAGGAAACCAAGGCGATTTTTGATCGAACAGTAGACATCGGTATCGAACACGGGACTGTCTTAGTTCTTGAAAATGGTCAAGAATATGAAATTACGACCTTCCGGACGGAGGATGTCTATGTCGATTATCGTCGTCCGAGCTCCGTGTCTTTTGTACGCTCACTAGAAGAAGACCTCAAGCGCCGCGATTTTACCGTCAATGCCTTTGCCTTAAATGAAAAAAGGAGAGATTGTTGACCTCTTTCATGGGTTAGCAGATTTAGAAAACAAGGTCCTTCGGGCGGTTGGGCTTCCTCGTGAACGCTTTCATGAAGATGCGCTCCGCATCATGCGAGGCTTTCGTTTTCAAGCCAGTCTTGGCTTTGAATTAGAAGAGGCAACCTTTGATGCTATGAAGGAGTGTGCTCCCTTTGCTAGAGAAGATCTCTGTTGAGCGCACTTTCATCGAGTTTGATAAACTCTTGCTTTCTCCATACTGGAGACAAGGCTTGAGGCTATGCTGGCAAGTGGAGCCTATCACTATCTACCAGAAATGAAGGATCGCAAAGAAGCGATCGAGCGTTTGTTTGACATAGAGCTGGAATATACCTTTTCAACTTCTGAGCAGGCCTGGGCTGCTTTTGGTTTTAGCACTAGACATTCAAGATATTCCAAAATTCTTTAAAAATGGAAGACCTCAAGAGACTTTGCCAAGACGGTGGAGCAGATCGTGGACATTCTAAAGCTTAGAGAAAAAGGAAGTCTAGACAAGCGTGCATGTTACAAGTATGACAAGCGTTTGTTGCTAGTGGCGGAAGAGCTCCGGGAAGCGTATGCCTTGAGTGTAGATTATCTGGCCATCGAGCGTGTCTATGATAGCTTGACCATTCATGATAAGCACGAAGTGGTGGTCAATGGTGGCATGCTGATCAAAGAATATGGCTTTCAACCTGGTCCAGCCTTGGGAGAGATTTTGACAAAGATCGAATATGCCATTGTCGATGGGGAACTGGCCAATGAAAAAGAGGCCATCATTGCCTATATCCAGCAAGCAAAAAAAGGAGGAAAAATGAGCGATTTTATTGTCGATAAATTAACCAAATCTGTCGGAGATAAGACCGTCTTTCGTGAGATTTCCTTTATCATTCATGACTTGGATCGGATCGGACTGATCGGGGTCAATGGGACTGGAAAAACCACGCTGTTAGATGTGTTGTCTGGTCGCTCTGGCTTTGATGGAGATGTGAGTCCTTTTTCTGCCAAGAGTGATTATACGATTGGTTACTTGACGCAAGCGCCAGACTTTGATGATCAAAAGACTGTTTTGGATACGGTGTTATCTAGTGATTTGCGTGAAATGCAGTTGATTCGTGATTATGAATTCTTGATGGCGGATTACCGAGAAGAGAACCAAGCACGTCTGGAAAAGGTTATGGCGGAGATGGATTCACTCAATGCTTGGGAAATCGAAAGTCAGGTCAAGACAGTCCTTTCAAAACTTGGGATTAAAGACTTAAATGCAAAAGTTGGAGATCTATCTGGAGGCTTGCGTCGCCGGGTTCAACTGGCCCAGGTTTTGCTGTCTCACCACGACCTGCTCTTACTAGATGAGCCGACCAACCACCTGGACATTGATACCATCGAATGGTTGACCAATTTTTTGAAGAACTCTAAGAAAACCGTGCTTTTTCATTACCCACGATCGCTATTTTCTTGGATAATATCTCGACACGGATCTTTGAGTTGGATCGAGGCTGGCTTGATCGAGTATCAGGGCAACTACCAGGATTATGTCCGCTTAAAGGCTGAGCAAGACGAGCGTGATGCGGCCCTTCTTCATAAGAAGCAGCAACTCTATAAGCAGGAGTTGACCTGGATGCGGCGTCAACCACAGGCGCGTGCGACCAAGCAACAGGCGCGGATCAATCGATTCCATGATCTCAACAAGACTTGTCTGGTCAAAGCAACCAGACGGATTTGGAGATGAAACTTTGAGACCAGCCGAATCGGAAAGAAAGTCATCGAGTTTAAAGATGTGAGTTTTGCTTTTGAAAACAAGCCGATTTTACAGGACTTTAATCTCTTGGTGCAAAACAAGGATCGCATCGGGATTGTCGGGGATAATGGCGTCGGCAAATCGACCCTGCTCAATCTGATCGCTGAGCGACTACAGCCTCAGTCTGGGCAAGTCATTATCGGGGAAACCGTGCGGGTAGCTTACTTCTCTCAACAGATTGATGGATTGGATGAGAGCAAGCGCGTGATTAATTTTCTCCAGGAAGTTGCTGAGGAAGTGAAACGACCGTTGGGACGACATCAATAGCAGATCTCTTGGAGCAATTTCTCTTCCCACGTTCCATGCACGGAACCTTGATCGAAAAACTTTCCGGTGGGGAGAAGAAACGCCTCTTTCTCTTAAAACTCTTGATTGAAAAACCCAATGTACTTCTCCTCGATGAGCCAACCAATGATTTGGATATCGCAACCTTGACGGTTTTGGAAAACTTCCTTCAAAACTTTGGAGGTCCCGTATTACCGTTAGCCACGACCGCTATTTCCTAGACAAGGTTGCAAGCAAGATCCTGGCTTTTTGAAAAATGGGGGCATTCGTGAGTTCTTTGGCAATTATACGGATTACCTGGATGAAAAAGCATTTGAAGCAGCTCAAGTAACGGCCAGTCACAAGGTTGAAAAAAGAGAAACCTGTCAAGCCAAAAGAAGAGAAGAAACGCATGAGCTACATGGAAAAGCAAGAGTGGGCGAGCATTGAAGCAGATATCGAAGCCATTGAAAATCGGATCGCAGAGATTGAAGTGGAAATGAATGAAAACGGCTCTGACTTTGGCAAATTGTCAGCCCTTCAAAAAGAATTGGATCAGGAAAATGAGCGATTGCTTGAGAAGTACGATCGCTATGAATATCTGAGCGAATTAGATGAATAAGGAGGCCCTATGAATCAATTGAACCGGATATCCCTTTGGGATTTCAGCCACTATTTTTACTATTATCGGTATCGTCTTGTTTATCAATCCGATTGAGCACATCGGCTCATTTAGCTGGTTGATTTCCTGTGGTTTCTTTTTAATCTCCCTTTCGCGTTTTTCACGCTATTACCGATTGCGTCAGGCTGGTATCATTCAGCAGCAACAGCTCTTTCACAGCATGGTCGCCTTAGTTTTTGCAGTCTACTTACTGCTCTATGGCTACAAGACCTTGCCGATTGTCTTTCCAGTCACTTTAGGGATTTGGCTGATCTATCGTTCGATTTTAAACTTCCGAAAAGCTAATTTCTACTCGAGAAAGGTTGAAGAACTGTCCAAGCGTTATATCTTCTTCGCCTTGCTACAGCTCTTCATCGGCTTATTCTTAATCGTCAGTCCACTCTCCATAAGTGTCTTTCTACTTAATATTATTGGATTGATTTTCCTTGTCCTAGGTCTTCAATCCTTCAGTTTCTTGTTAAAAAGTTGAGAAAAGTTACGTGCAAACCTTTGCGTTTGATAAAAAGTCTGATATAATAGAACTGTAAGTGTTTACAAGTTTGAAAGGAGTTACAGATGTCTAAAAAAATTATTGGGATTGACCTTGGAGGAACTTCAATTAAGTTTGCCATCCTCACTTTGGATGGAGAAGTTCAAGAAAAATGGTCTATTAAAACAAATATCTTGGATGAAGGTAGTCATATCGTAGATGATATGATCGAATCCATCGCGCATCGTTTGAAGATGCTTGAGATTGATGCTTCTGAGTTCCAAGGAATTGGAATGGGATCACCTGGTGTCGTGGACCGTGAAAAAGGAACTGTTATCGGTGCCTACAACCTCAACTGGAAAACCCTTCAACCAATTAAAGAAAAGATTGAAAAAGCCTTGGGTATTCCATTCTTCATCGATAATGATGCCAACGTAGCTGCTTTGGGTGAACGTTGGAAAGGGGCTGGTGAAAACCAACCAGATGTTGTCTTCATGACACTTGGTACTGGTGTCGGCGGGGGATCGTCGCTGAAGGTCGTCTCTTGCACGGTGTACGTGGAGCTGCTGGTGAGCTTGGTCACATCACTGTTGACTTTGACCAACCAATCGCATGTACCTGTGGTAAAAAAGGCTGTCTTGAGACAGTTGCTTCAGCAACAGGGATTGTCAACTTGACTCGTCGTTATGCCGATGAGTACGAAGGGGACTCTCAATTGAAAGTCTTGATCGACAACGGAGAAGAAGTGACCGCTAAAACGGTCTTTGACCTGGCAAAAGAGGGTGATGCTCTTGCTTTGATCGTTTATAAGAACTTCTCACGTTACCTTGGGCTTGCTGCTGCCAACATTGGTTCAACCTTAAACCCATCTAAGATCGTTATCGGTGGTGGGGTTTCGGCTGCTGGAGACTTCCTTTTGGATGGTGTGCGCAAAATCATGGAAGAAGGGAGTCTGGTCAGAGCAGGCGCGCCCTAAGTACAAGGATGGTACGACAGCCAATTCCAAATACATCACTGGAGCTTTTGCAGAATATGACTTGAGCAAAGGAGAGTTTCCAATTACCACTCTTCGTCCTATCGCTATCAAATCTGCTATCAAAGAAGTGTTTTGGATTTATCAAGACCAGACAAACAGCCTAGATGTCCTTGAAGACAAGTATAATGTGCATTATTGGAATGATTGGGAAGTTGAAGGCGTGCCTGCCAATAATGGGGACAAGCGTTCAATCGGTCAGCGTTATGGGGCGGTCGTTAAGAAGCACGATATCATTAACCGTTTGCTAGCTCAGTTAGAGGCTAATCCGTGGAATCGCCGTAATGTCATCTCTCTTTGGGATTACGAGGCCTTTGAGGAAACAGCGGGACTTCAGCCTTGTGCCTTCCAAACCATGTTTGACGTTCGTCGTGTGGGTGAGGATATTTATTTGGATGCCACTTTGACACAGCGTTCTAACGATATGTTGGTGGCCCATCATATTAATGCCATGCAGTATGTGGCTCTTCAGATGATGATTGCCAAGCACTTTGGTTGGAAAGTTGGTAAATTCATTTTTTATTTCATCAATAACCTCCATATCTATGACAATCAATTTGAGCAAGCCGAGGAACTGGTCCTTTTAGAATTAAAACCTCAACCGTCAACCATCTGATTGCCAACCACGTTTAGTTTTTTGACAAAAGTGTAGCAGCAGTTTTTGCAACAGCGTCAGAAACGCCCGCAACTTCAACAGATCAGCAGCATCAACAGCTGCAACGACATCGAATGATGCAAACGCAGCAATCACTGCACCAGACTTCAACTGCTGCAGCAACATCAACAGCACCTGCTTCAACTAGGTGAAGCAAAGTAGCACGAGCACAGCAGCGTCTGCAGCCTCAACTGCTGCAGCAACATCAACTGCTGCAACACCAAAATTAGAAGCAACTACGCCAGCAAACAAGGCAGTAGAAGCAGCTGCAACAAGTGCAGATAAAAAAGAAACACCAACTCTTTCAGCTGGACAAGGTGTAACAGCAAATAATACAGTCGTAACGGAAGAGACAGCCCAAACTTCTGGTAAAAAACGTGATCGCCGTGCATTGGGTGATGCCAATGATCAAAACTTGATTGGTGCAGACGTTGTAGACGCAACATCAACTCCAAAAGTTGAAAAACCAGGCTTTACAACAGATGTTGATGCCAAATCTATGACTAGCCAAATCACATGGTTGGACTTTGGTGATGTAGCCAACTGGACAGGCGCAAAAAATCATCGTTCCTAAAAATGACCAATTTCCAATAAAGATTTAGAAGAAAAATTAGCTCTTCAAGTTGGGGCTACTTATACCAAGGAAATCATGCCTGGCTATGTAGTGACTGTAAAAGTCAAATCTTTGAAACCATTCCAAGCGACTGAAATCTATAAAAACCGTATGGAAGCGCAAGGTGCTACAGAAGCTGAAAAAGCAACCTATGATCCAAATGCAAAAAATGGATATGTAAAAGGTGTTACTTCAACAGGTGCTCGAGAAGCTTTTAACAATGGTGAAGAAGCCGACGTTGTCGCTAGTGCTCAAAATCAATGGACTGAAATCAAATTTGAGGGCGTTGATACGAATAATAAGCAGACTACAATGGGTTCAGCTTTGAATGGTGGAAATATCGGAGTTCAGTTTGAAATCTCTGCAACCTTCCGTGGCAAGAAAGTTAAGCCAGCTATTGTTATGGCCGATGGTGAGTCTGCTAACCCTGGTGAATTTGTTATGTTCACTACCAACGGAGAAGGTTGGCAGCACATTGGGGAATGGAAAAAATCTACTAGACCATCCACCTCTGAAACTTACGCTCCGCAAGATACAGATAACCTTTTGGGGCCTAAACCTAAATATAATAACATTAACCTAAGACAACTTCGTAATTCTGAGTCAAGTTGGACCAGATAAGAAACCAGTAGCTTGGAAATATTTCGGAAATCCTGACCAAGTAACTGGTGGTCTTGGGACTGGCGTCTTTGGACCAAATATTTCTGCAGGTAATAACACAGTTCCACTCGTAATGACGCGTGGAGCATCTGAAGTGGGACTTTATATCGCTTCAGCTGGTAAACAGTCTGCTATGCTAGGATTCTTCCCACTTGATGAAGGGGATGCTCCTGAGTCATATGGTAAGGCAGTCCATACCATTGCAACTGTAGACGGTGTAACTGGAGCTAAAGTAAATCAACCGTATCTTGGTAACGTGAGTCCTGATATGGATGAAAACACGACTCTTGACTGGTTCGGTGATGATAATGCAACTACGGCCGATGAAGGAATTAACCAACTGCTTCCAGATGAACTCAAAGGGACAACCAATGAGATGATCAAGATGGACCGTACACGCCCAGGAAACTACAAGCTGTCAGTTCAAGCCCATTTGGATGGAGCTCCAGAAGCTTATATCTACGGTTGGGTAGACTTTAACCAAAATGGTAAATTCGATGAGGATGAACGCTCAAATCTCGCTACAATCACAAAGATGGCACTGTTGAGTTGACCTTTGCAAACAGCAAGACTTACGTCGACCCAAGCGTTAAAGAGTTAGGTGCTCGTGTTCGTATCGCTAAGAAAGCGAACGAGATTGAAAACCCAACGGGTATGGCTTTCTCAGGGAAGTGGAAGACTTCAAGACTCAAATCACCCACCCACCAAAAGGGGAATTCAAGGAAACAAGTGGTCCTCAAGGTGCCAAACAAACAGCAACAGTAGCCTTTACAGCACGTGGAGAACACAAGTATGAGCTTAATTCTAGTGCCGTTATTGACGAAACGGTAGAACCATACATCGTTGATAAAGATGGCAACCGTGCAACTCTTGATGCGGACGGTTACTATGTCGTTCCAGGTCAAGGGAAGTACAAGATTACTGCTAAAAGGTAAAGATGTAGACGTTGAATTTATCCCAGAAGATAACTTCCTTGGAACAGCTGATGGTATTTCTATCCGTCGTTCAGATAACAACGGTTACGATACTGGTTGGTCAACAAAATTCCCAGATCAAGAAGCAAACATTAATGGTCAGTTGAATACTATGGATGGTCAATACGTTCCAACAGTCACTCCAATTGAAATTGAAGGGGTTGACAAAACTTCGACTGATGTTCAAGGGGCAACTCAAAAAGAAACACCTACCTTTAATACAACTGCTACTAACTTAAATGGTGATAAGATTGCGATCACTCCAAGTGCAGAATATCCGGCTAAGTTGGTAGATCAGCTACAGGTCGCACGATTGATGAGCCATCTGTAACAGTTGAAGGGAAGGAACATACACAATCAATCCTTCAACGGGTGAAGTAACCTTCACTCCAGATCCAAGCTTTACTGGTACAGCCAAAGGTGTGGATGTTTCATTGTCAGCGCCAGTTGGACGCAATAAAAATGGTAAGGTTCAAGAGGGTACGTTAAGACAGCTACAGCTAAGTACACTCCAACTGTCACACCAATCACAGTGACTCCAACAAACAAAGTTTTTGAGGATATCCAAAACGTTCCTCAAACCCAAACACCAACTTTGATTTGAGTAGTGACAAGACTGCAAAAATTACAAGCAAGAAATTGGTGGATCCAGCGACTGGTCAACCTACTGATGAAACTACTGTAACAGTAGCAGGCGAAGGTAGCTATACTATCGACCCAACGACTGGAGCGGTTACATTTACTCCAGAGAAAGACTTTGTTGGAACTGCAAAAGGAGTAACTGTTCAGGCAACTGCTACTATTACAAATGCTAATGGTAAGACTGCAAACCATTACTTCAGATGCGACCTACACACCAACTGTTGTGCCAGCAGTTCCAACTGCAAACCCTGCAACTTCTAAAGATGTTCAAGGTGCGACTCAAACCGGTACACCAACCTTTGCAGGAACAACTGTTCAAGTAAATGGTGAAGACAAAGCTATTACCATAAAAGACAATAGCTACACATTGCTAGATAAAGATGGTAACGAAGTTTCAACGACACCAGCTTATGCGGCAGACGGTACAACCGTGATCGGTAACTTCACAATCGACCCAGCAAATGGTCAAGTAACTTTCACACCGACTGATAAATCATACACTGGTGCAGTCACACCAGCCAAGGTTCAAGCTGAAAGTTCTAACGGTATCAAGGTGGACACAACTTACACGCCTGAAATCGTTCCAGTAACACCAACAGCAACACCAGCTGAAACAGAAGATATTCAAGGTGCCACTCAAACAGGTAAACCTGAATTCAAAGGGTGGAACTGTAACGGTTGATGGCGTTGAAAAGACTGTTGAAATCAATGAAGACGTTCCAGCAACATTTGACGACGGCTCAACAACTAAGACCGTTGAAGGTGTTGGTACTTACACAGTAGCAGCAGATGGAACTGTAACATTTGTTCCTGAGAAATCATTTGTTGGAACTGCACCAGCCGTGACCGTTGTCCGCGAAGATAAGAACGGAACAAAAGCTTCTGCAACATACACACCAACTGTATTACCTGTAACTCCAACAGCAACACCAGCAGAAACAACTGACATTCAAGGTGCTACTCAAACAGGTAAACCTGAATTCAAGGGTGGAACTGTAACGGTTGATGGCGTTGAAGACTGTTGAAATCAATGAAGCTGTTCCAGCAACATTTGACGATGGTTCAACAACTAAGACAGTTGAAGGTGTTGGTACTTACACAGTAGCAGCAGACGGAACTGTTACATTTGTACCAGAAAAATCATTCGTCGGAACTGCACCAGCTGTAACAGTTGTTCGTGAAGATAAGAACGGAACAAAGCTTCTGCAACTTATACACCAACTGTGACTCCAGTCACTCCAACTGCAAAACCAGTTGAAACTACAGATATCAAGGTGCTACACAAACAGGTAAGCCAGTATTTACAGAAGGCGATAGCCGTGTGCCAATGAACGATGATGTTCCAGCAACATTTGACGATGGTTCAACGACTAAGACTGTAGACGGTGTTGGTACTTACACAGTAGCAGCAGACGGAACTGTTACCTTCGTTCCAGAAAAATCATTCGTCGGAACAGCGCCAGCCGTAACGGTTGTTCGTGAAGATAAGAACGGAACAAAAGCTTCTGCAACTTACACACCAACTGTAACTCCAGTCACACCTACTGCGACACCAGTTGAAACAACAGGTAAGCAAGGTCAAACTCAAACAGGTAAGCCTGAATTTACTGAAGGCAACAGCCGTGTGCCAATGAACGATGACGTTCCAGCTACTTTCGACGATGGCTCAACTACTAAGACAGTTGATGGCGTTGGTACTTACACAGTAGCAGCAGACGGAACTGTAACCTTTGTTCCTGAAAAATCATTCACAGGTAAAGCACCAGCCGTAACAGTTGTTCGTGAAGATAAGAACGGAACCAAAGCTTCTGCAACTTACACACCAACCGTAACTCCAGTAACTCCAACTGCAACACCAGCTGAATCTACTGGACCTCAAGGATTGGTTCAAACTGGAACTGTAACCTTCACTGAAGGTGATGAAGTAGCGCCAATTAACAAGGATTCGATTACTCTTCTTGATGAAAATGGTCAACCAGCAGCATCAGTAGAAGCGAAATCACCAGCAGGTGACGTGATCGGTACATACACAGTTGATAAAGACACAGGTGTAGTTACTTTCACACCAACAGATAAATCTTACTCAGGTGATGTAGTTCCAGTTAAGGTTCAAGCAGCTGATACTAATGGAACAACAGTAGAAACAACTTATACACCGAAGATTACTCCAGTTGTCCCAACTTCTGAAGATGCTACATCGACAGATATTCAAGGTCAAACACAATCTGGTAAACCAACCTTCACCGAAGGAAATCCAAATGTTCCAATCGATGAAGATACACCAGCGACCTTCGAAGATGGTTCAACCACTAAGACAGTAGATGGTGAAGGAACTTACACTGTTTCTCCAGATGGAACCGTAACCTTTCGTTCCAGAAAAATCATTCACTGGAACTGCTTACAGGCGTAACAGTGAAACGTGTTGATAAGAACGGTACTGAAATCACAGCTAAATACACACCAACTGTGACACCAGTAACACCAACAGCAACACCAGTTGAAACTACAGATATCAAGGTGCTACACAAACAGGTAAGCCAGTATTTACAGAAGGCGATAGCCGTGTGCCAATGAACGATGATGTTCCAGCAACATTCGATGATGGATCAACTACGAAGACTGTAGATGGTGTTGGTACTTACACAGTAGCAGCAGACGGAACTGTTACCTTCGTTCCAGAAAAATCATTCGTCGGAACAGCGCCAGCCGTAACGGTTGTTCGTGAAGATAAGAACGGAACAAAAGCTTCTGCAACTTATACACCAACCGTAACACCAGTTACACCAACTGCAGAAGATACAACATCTACCGACAAACAAGGTCAAACGCAAACAGGTACACCAACCTTCACACCAGGTAATCCAAATGTTCCAATGGATGATGATACACCTGCAACATTTGAAGATGGATCAACAACCAAGACTATTCCAGGTGAAGGTACTTATACAGTAGCTCCAGATGGAACTGTTACTTTCGTACCGGAAAAATCATTCACAGGAGACAGGTACAGGCATAACTGTGAAACGTGTTGATAAGAACGGTACACCAGTTACAGCTAAGTACACACCAACTGTGACTCCAGTAACTCCAACTGCAACTCCAGCAGAATCAGAAGTACCTCAAGGTGTGGTTCAAACTGGAACTGTAACCTTCACAGAAGGTGACCCAGTTGCACCAATCGACAAAGGATACCATTACTCTTCTTGATGAAAATGGTCAACCAGCAGAATCTGTAGTTGCTAAGTCACCAGAAGGTAAAGAAATCGGTACTTTCACAGTCGATAAAGAAACAGGTGTTGTAACCTTCACACCAACTGATAAATCATACTCAGGTGAAGTCGTTCCAGTTAAGGTTCAAGGTAAAGATACAAACGGAACTGTTGCTGAAACAACATACGCACCGAAGATTACTCCAGTTGTACCAACAGCTGATCCTGTAACATCTACAGACATCAAGGTCAAACACAAACAGGTACACCAAGCTTCACACCTGGTAACCCTGCAATCCCAATGGATGATGATGTACCAGCAACCTTTGAAGATGGATCAACAACAAAAGACCATTCCAGGTGAAGGAACTTACACAGTCGCTCCAGAACGGAACTGTAACCTTCGTACCAGAAAAATCATTCACAGGAACAGGTACAGGCGTAACAGTGAAACGTGTTGATAAGAACGGTACTCCAGTTACTGCAACATACACACCAACTGTAACACCAGTAACACCAACAGCAGAACCAGCAATATCAACAGATATTCAAGGGCAAACACAAACAGGCAAACCAATTCACTGAAGGTAAGCCGTGTTCCAATGAACGACGATGTTCCAGCAACCTTTGACGATGGTTCAACAACGAAGGTTATTCCAGGCGAAGGAACCTACACAGTAGCTCCAGATGGAACAGTTACATTTGTACCAGAAAAATCATTCACAGGAACAGGAACAGGCGTAACCGTTGAAACGTGTTGATAAGAATGGTAACCAGTTACAGCTAAGTACACACCAACTGTAACTCCGGTAACACCAACAGCAGAACCAGCAACATCAACAGATATTCAAGGGCAAAACAAACAGGCAAACCAACATTCAAGGAAGGCGATAGCCGTGTTCCAATGAATGACAAAGTTCCAGCAACCTTTGAAGATGGTTCAACTACGAAGACAATTCAAGGTGTTGGTACTTACACAGTAGCCCCAGATGGAACAGTGTACCCATTTGTTGGAACTGCACCAGCAGTGACAGTGGTTCGTGAAGATGTGTTCCAACTGTAACTCCTGCTGAACCTGCAACATCTACAGATATCCAAGGTCAAACCCAAACAGGTAAACCAACCTTCACGCCTGGTAACCCAAGTGTACCAATGGATGATGATGTACCAGCAACCTTTGAAGATGGATCAACTACTAAAGTTATTCCAGGAGAAGGAACTTAATCTCCAGACGGAACCGTAACCTTCGTACCAGAAAAATCATTCACAGGAACAGGTACAGGCGTAACAGTGAAACGTGTTTCAACACCAATCACCGCAACTTTACACACCAACTGTAACACCAGTTACACCAACAGCAGAACCAGCTACTTCAATTGATGGTGAACCCAAACAGGCAAACCAATTCACAGAAGGTGATTGTGACCAAGTTCCTGCAACCTGAAGATGGTTCAACTACGAAGACAATTCGTTGGACAGTGGCACAGACGGAACTGTAACCTTCACTCCAGAACCTGAATTCACTGGAACTGCACCAGCTGTAACAGTGGTTCGCGAAGATGTGAATGGAACAAAAGCTTCTGCAACTTACACACCAACTGTCCTTCCAATCACTAAGTTTGTTGATAAAGAAGGTAAGGAAATCCCAGGATATCCTACAGTTGATGGAGAAGAACCAAAAGCTGAAATTCCAGGTTACCGCTTTGTGGAAACGAAGAAATTGCCTAATGGTGATACAGAACACGTCTATGAAAAAGTTACGACTTCATATGTAGACGAAAATGGGGATCCAATCCCAGGTAACCCAACAGAAGATGGGGAACAACCGAAGAAAGATATCCCAGGTTATGACTTTCGTGAAGACTGTTGTAGATAAAGATGGAAACATTCAACATATCTACAAGAAGACTGTGACACCAACTCCAATGCCGGATCCAACTCCGACACCAGAGCCACAGCCACAGCCAACTCCACAACCGCAACCAACACCAGAACCACAACCACAACCTACTCCACAACCAAAACCAGAAGAACCAACGATTCCTGTCGTTCCAGAAATGAAAGAAGAAGTGAAGTATATCGATCCACAAAATCCTACTGCACAACTTCCAAACACGGGAACAAAAGAATCTTCTACTGCTGGTCTTGCAATCTTTAGTGCTTTAGCAGGTCTGTCATTATTCGGATTTGCAAAACGCAAAAAAGAAGACTAAGCTAACTTGTGGCTAAGAAAACCGCGAAAATCTCGCGGTTTTTTCTGTTTGTATTTAAAAAAATATCCTCCAAACTAGATAGTTGAAATCAGTCTTTTATAAGAAAATTTGATAAAATAGAAGTATCAGTGTAAAGGATGAGAGAATGAAAAAGATTATTGGTATCTGGGCTCAAACTGAAAATGGCATTATTGGAAAGGACCAAGTCATGCCTTGGCATCTGCCAGCTGAGCTTCAGCATTTCAAAGAAACGACCATGGGACAAGCAATTCTCATGGGAAGAGTGACCTTTGATGGTATGAAAAAACGGGTTCTACCAGGTCGGACCAGCATTATCTTAACGCAAGATCAAGCCTATGATCCTGAAAATGATGCTGTACTCGTCATGCACAGCAAAGAAGAAGTCTTGGACTGGTTTCAGAACCAAGAGAAGAATCTTTATATTATCGGAGGCAGTCAGATTTTAAAGGCTCTTTTCTGACCAGTTAGAAGAGGTGATCCAGACCATGATTCATGCAGATATGGATGGCGATACATTGGCACCAACATTTGAAGAGAGCCACTATGAAAGAGTACGTCAAGTCCATCATCCGAAAGATGAGAAGAACCCATATGATTTTACGGTCACCTATTACAAGAGAAAGGATTTAGATTAATGGAGCGAAGTGTCTTTGGTTTTTTACAGCTGTCTTGTGTGTCATCTGTATGATTTGTGCCTTACAAACTTTTCGTAAAAAACGGTTTGGCCTCGCTATTTTATTCTTACTAAATGCTTTTACCAATCTTGTGAATTCCATTCACGCCTTTTTACATGACCTTATTTTAAACTAAATAGAAACAGAACATGACAGAAAGAGGAAATACATGCCAACGAATCAAAATAATGATATGATGGTTTATTGTTCATTTTGCGGAAAGAGTCAAGATGAAGTCCAAAAAATCATTGCAGGAAACAACGCGTTTATCTGTAATGAATGTGTAGAGTTAGCACAAGAGATTATCCGTGAGGAGCTAGCAGAAGAAGTTCTTGCAGACCTTAGCGAAGTTCCAAACCGATCGAATTGCTCAATATCTTGAACCACTATGTCATCGGTCAAGATCGTGCCAAACGTGCCCTTGCTGTAGCAGTATACAACCACTACAAACGCATCAACTTCCACGATACGCGCGAAGACGAGACAGATGTTGAATTGCAAAAAATCAAACATCCTCATGATTGGACCTACTGGTTCAGGTAAGACTTTCTTGGCCCAAACCTTAGCACGTAGCTTGAATGTCCCATTTGCCATTGCAGATGCAACAGCCTTGACAGAAGCTGGTTATGTGGGAGAAGACGTTGAAAATATTCTCTTGAAACTTCTTCAAGCAGCTGATTTCAACATCGAGCGCGCAGAACGAGGCATCATCTATGTCGACGAGATCGATAAGATCGCTAAAAAAGGTGAAAACGTATCATCACGCGTGACGTTTCTGGTGAAGGGGTTCAACAAGCCCTCTTGAAGATTATTGAAGGAACTGTCGCTAGTGTCCCACCACAAGGTGGACGCAAACACCCACAACAAGAGATGATCCAAGTGGATACCAAGAACATCCTCTTTATCGTGGGTGGGGCTTTTGATGGTATCGAAGATATCGTTAAGCAACGTCTTGGTGAAAAATCATTGGTTTTGGTCAAAATAATAAGGCTATTGATGAGCTCTTACATGCAGGAAATTGTGGCTGAAGATATCCAAAAATTCGGTCTTATCCCTGAGTTTATCGGACGTTTGCCAGTCCTTGCGGCCCTTGAGCAATTGACAGTTGACGACCTTGTCCGTATCTTGAAAGAGCCACGCAATGCCTTGGTAAAACAATACCAAACCTTGCTTTCTTATGATAATGTTGAATTGGAATTTGATGATGAAGCCCTTCAAGAGATTGCTAATAAGGCCATCGAAAGAAAAACAGGAGCTCGTGGACTTCGTTCGATTATCGAAGAAACGATGATGGATGTCATGTTTGAAATTCCAAGTCAAGAAGATGTCAAACTTGTCCGAATTACAAAAGAAGCTGTTGACGGAATAGAAAAACCAGTTCTTGAAACAGCATAGAAAGATTAAATATGGAAATTAACACACATAATGCGGATATCCTCTTAAGCGCTGCAAATAAGAGTCATTATCCTCAAGATGAGATTCCAGAAGTTGCACTTGCCGGTCGATCAAATGTCGGCAAGTCTTCTTTTATTAATACTCTCTTAAACCGAAAGAACCTGGCCAGAACATCTGGAAAACCAGGAAAAACCCAATTGCTAAATTTCTTCAATATCGATGATAAACTCCGTTTGGTAGACGTACCTGGTTATGGCTATGCACGCGTCTCAAAAAAGAGCGCGAGAAGTGGGGAGGATGATTGAAGAATACCTCACTAGTCGGGAGAACTTAAAAGCAGTCGTTAGCCTAGTCGATTTTCGTCATGAACCTTCTGCAGATGATGTCCAAATGTATGAATTCTTAAAAATATTACGAAATTCCTGTGATCTTGGTAGCGACTAAGGCAGATAAGATTCCGCGTGGAAAATGGAATAAACATGAATCGATCATCAAGAAAAAACTAGATTTTGATCCAGCTGACACCTTTATCGTTTTTTCTTCTGTAACCAGGGAAGGACTAGAGAAGTCATGGGATGCTATTTTAGAAAATGCGTTTTACGAAATAAATTGAAATGACATGAAAATGTCATTTTTGTTTTGGATTTATCTCGCAATTGTAATACAAGTGTAATATAAGTGCCTTTGTTTTCTTCTATTTATATGGTATAATCTCTATAAAGATAAAAGATGATAAAAATTAATTGGAGATAAATTGTATTATGAAAAGAAAATACGGAATAAAACGAAATTATTTGGTTTGTTCGTTTCTGTATTAGCAGTGGGGACATTTGCCGCTGCTATGAGCGAGCACGTCACATCAGTTGGCGCAAACGATGGAACTTACCAAACTTATTCAGACCCTACTGAAGCTTTTATCTCACAAATTGGTGAGTCAGCTCGTCAGCTCGGTCAAGAGAATGACCTTTATGCTTCCGTTATGATCGCACAAGCCATCCTTGAAAGTGGTTCAGGTCAGTCTGGTTTTGTCTTCTTATCCGCATTACAACCTTTTCGGTATTAAAGGAAGTTATGCTGGTCAATCTGCAGTGATGCAAACTTGGGAAGATGACGGTGCTGGAAATGCTTATACGATTAATGACGCATTTTCGTTCTTACCCATCTTACTATGAATCATTGCAAGACTATGTAGCTGTTTTGAAACAAGGACATTTTGCAGGTGCATGGAAGAGCAACACCTCTAGTTACCAAGATGCAACAGCAGCTTTGACAGGGGTTTATGCGACAGACACAAGTTACTATGCAAAACTTAATAACATCATTGAAACCTATAATTTGACTCAATATGATTCACCAAATGTTCAAGGTGGTATCACAGGTTCGGTTTATAATCCATATCGCCAACAGTTCACTTCACAAGAAATCTTGAATTTGGATATCGCCTGGGCGAACCGTTTGAATTATTAATACTAAAACAGGCATCTGCCTGTTTTTTGTTGTTTTTAGCACATAGTATTATTCGATATAAATCGTATATCATGAAAATTTAAAATTCTTCCTGAAAAACCTTTTCAAACTTTTTCTCTCTATGATATAATGATTTTATTCACAAACATTATATAAGGAGAATTTTATGTCTGAATCTAATTTTATTCAAAAAGTTGGAGCGGCGTGTAATAAGAAGGAAGATCTCTATCAGAAATCTAAAACGCGCTATGCAGTCCGTTCTATTTTTGCTGGAGGATTTCTTACTTTAAGTACGGCGGTCGGAGCAGTTGCAGCTGACTTATTAAATTCCTTTGTACCTGGATCTGGGTCGTTTTCTATTTCCATTCATCTTTGCCTGGGGCTTGGTTTACCTCTTATTCTTAAATGCGGAATTAACCACCTCAAATATGATGTATTTGACGGCGGGGACCTATCTAAAGAAAATTCATTGGAAGAAAGCATTGGAAATTCTTCTTTATTGTACCTTCTTTAATTTAATTGGTGCTTTAATCGTCGCTTTTCTGTTCAATCAAACAACAGCCTTTGCACATATCGATCCAAAAGGTTTAAAATGAAAAAAAACGGAGGTAAAACTACTAATGAGTGAAGCTATTATTGCTAAGAAAGCTGAACAGGTTGCGATTGTCGCTGAGAAAATGAAAGCTGCAGCATCTATCGTTGTTGTTGACTCTCGTGGACTTACAGTTGACCAAGATACAGTTCTTCGTCGTAATCTTCGTGAATCAGGCGTTGAATTTAAAGTTATCTGAAAAAAAACTCAATCTTGACTCGTGCAGCTGAAGAAGCAGGTCTTGAAGACCTTAAAGGACTCTTTGTTGGTCCAGCTGCAGTAGCATTCTCAAACGAAGATGTTATCGCACCAGCAAAAGTTATTAGCGAATTTGCTAAAGACGCAGAAGCTCTTGAAATCAAAGGTGGTGTTGTTGACGGTGCGTTCACTTCAGTCGAAGAAATCAACGCTCTTGCATCACTTCCAAACAAAGAAGGTATGCTTTCTATGCTCCTTTCTGTACTTCAAGCGCCAGTGCGCAACGTTGCATACGCTGTCAAAGCGGTTGCAGAAAGCAAAGAAGACGGTGCTGCATAAGCCCATCTTCACAACTCGTAGCCTAAGCTACGTTTAAAACACTATATTAAAAAACACATTTGGAGGAATTAACAATGGCATTGAACATTGAAAACATTATTGCTGAAATTAAAGAAGCTTCAATCCTTGAATTGAACGACCTTGTAAAAGCTATCGAAGAAGAATTTGGTGTAACTGCAGCTGCTCCTGTAGCTGCTGCTGCAGCTGGTGCTGCTGACGCTGGTGCTGCTAAAGATTCATTCGACGTTGAATTGACATCTGCAGGCGACAAGAAAGTTGCTGTTATCAATGTTGTACGTGAAATCACAGGCGAAGGTCTTAAAGAAGCTAAAGCTATCGTTGACGGTGCACCATCAGTTATTAAAGAAGGTGTTGCTGCAGCTGAAGCTGAAGAAATCAAAGCTAAATAGTTCATTAAAAGTTTTTTTTTTAAATTCTTTTAATGATTTATTGAAATTTTGGTGATCCCAACGTTCTATTAAAAATTTTTTTCTTCAAGTAGAAGTAATAACACTCTCTTGCATGTTGAGCTCGCATCCCATGTAGATTGATTAGATTATTCATTTCTACATCTGTAAAGATATAATCATCCTCTTGTTTATTTTTAAAAGTATCGAGGACTACTGGAACATCTTGAGGAAGAATAAGTTGAGGTTGAAATTTTCCTCCCTTCCCACGCTGAACTAAAACATAGTAATTTCCATTATTATCTTTTCGAATATCTTTTCCTTTTAATTTTTTAATTCGGATCTACGAATCCCAACTGCCCGCTGAAAATTAACTTGTGCCGAGAGAAGCGAGAGTCTGTTTCTTGATGTTTACCTTGTGAGTTTTTTTTGATTTTTACGACCTCGGATAATTTTGTCACTGGAACGCTTGTCTTTTCTAATGCGATTCATGTTGATATCAACTGCTTTGCAGATAGGTGCTAAATAAGTATGAATTGTAGCAACAGAGTATTGTTTTAGGATCATCATTTAGATCTAGTTGGTATAGTTGAATCACTTCTTCAGTAATATCTGATTTTTTCTTAATATTGTTTTCTTTAGCCCACTTTGTAAAGCGAGTAATTGCTCTTTTATAGCTTGTCCTCGTTCGATTGTTTGTGATATTTTTGAAGCTGCAATAAATAAATCGTGCTTGAGAGAATTCCTTTTTCTTGGCATTATACATTCCTTTCTAAAATAATTACATATTATTGTTAAACTGCCTCCCACCCTTTTTTAAAAGCTGGGTATGCTTTTGATACTTCCCATCGAGGCTAACTCTTGAAGTTTAATGTTTGCGATAGATTTTCAGTACTCACCGTGATCTATGTTTGGAAGGATCATAAAGATGTCATTGCTTGTTCGAGCTTATAAAACTTTTCTATTTTACTTTTTTTTATTACATTATTTTTTTACTTTGCTAAACTAGTTATTTTTTAGTATTTACTTTTATTTTTACCTTTTTTATTTTACCTTAAACACGTTTTTCTTTACATTTTTTATCTACTAAATGGTTATTTTTACTTCATGTTATTCAGTAGAGAATAACCATTTAGATTTTCTTTCTTTTTCTCTTAGTTTTTCCTTTGCAATGACTAGCATATGAGAGATAAGTACGTTAACCGTGCCCAGTAACAAACTTTTTCTCACCATATGATTAATGGTAATACTTATTTAATCAATTTAATTTACAATAATAGTATGCCATATTTTGATAAAAATAAAGATAGAAGAAAACATCGTTATTTTAGGAACAAATGTTGTTTTTATTTTTACGGAAAAATGGCATAATAATAGTATAGATAAAAAAGGCAGTGCTGAACTGTCTTTTTTGTTCCTAAAAAAAAAAAAAAAGGAGGTAGCAGATGCTCAAGAACAATCGTTTAATAATAATATTAAAGAGAGTAAGGCCACCGTGAAAATTAAGGATGAAAAAATATTTTTTAATAATAATCGGAGGAAAACAAAATGAAAACGTATAAAAAAGTATGTAGTTTTTTCAAGTCAACAATATATTTCAGAATTAATTAATCACAATGAAGAAGTCAATATTAGAATGTTTTATTCAACATTTGAAGAGGATCAGTATATCTCAATCTTGAATGAGCAGGATCAAGAAGTATCTTTCAATTTTGTAAATGATAGCATTGAAATTGAATTGATTGATCCATTGTGTGAGAAAATTTTGATTACATTTGATACTGTAGAACAGACAGTCAAAGTTCATCAAGTAATTAAATTTCTTAGATTTGTTTTTTAAATTCAATTGGCATGAATCAGTTGCAGCGTTATCAGTTGCAGATTTCTGGGAATTAATCAAGAATTACGAGAAAAATAACCTCGATATGACATTTGGTTACCCAAGAATCGCAGGCTCTAATAGCTAATAGCCATATTTTAGGCACAAAAGAGTGGGAAAGGAATCGTTTTTTATACTTATCCTTTTCCACTCTTTTTATTTTGTCTCGTTAATAATTGTGTTAATAGCTGAAATGACTTTATTTTGTTTGTACTCTGGTAAAGATTTGATAGTGTCGATAAGCTGTGCTAAGTCAGTACTTTCTTCTTTAAGTGTTAAATCAAAAAGTTTGTAGATCAACATTCAACGCATCTATAATTTTCTCCAGAGTACTAATTTTTATATTGGGCTCTAAAATTTTCTAACTTATACGCGTAATTGGTACCAAGATCTGCTTTTTTCTTCTAATTGTTCCTGAGTCATTCCTGACTGGGTCCGCAGAATCCGTATTCGTTTGCTTATATACTTTTGTAATTCTGACATTGCTCACCTCTTAAGACTATTTTACAGCCTTATAAGGTTAGGTTCTAGTTCTTAAAGGTTGGTTACAACTTTACAAAGTTGATAAAATATAGTATAATTCGGTTGTTTATAATTATATAGTGATAATTTGCTCAATACTCTATCATAAAGGTGGGAATTATGAAAAAGAAAACGATCAAAAGCAACTGTATCTGCTGTATCAATAGCTACAGCTTTGCGGGAATTTCCGTTGTGAAAGCAGAAGACGTAACTGCAACTCAGCCAAATGAGTCAGCATTAAGTGTTGAATCGAAGGCTTCTTCGTTTACAAATATAAAACAAGTAGACGGAGTATTTGTACATAATGGAGTTGCAACTGTAACGAAAACGCCAACTTCTGAAGTTGTAGAAGAAGCAAGAACGATCAAGGAAGAAACGGATCAATCGGTTTCAAATCAAGAAAGTGCATTAGAAAACGCTAAGGCTTCGGAAGCAACTGCTGCAACAAAAGTTTCCGAGGCAAATGTTGACTTAATAAATGCTGAGGAAAATAAATTATCAGCTACGCCTGAAAAATTGAAAAAACGAAGAATGAAATATCAGAAGTAAAAGCTGATATTGAAAAGGAAACATCACTAAAAGATGCATCTGATAAAGTTCTAGAAGCTGAGAAAGAACGTAATCAGCAATCAGAAGTTATTCAAAAAGATCAAGATAAAATTTCAGAGCAAGAAAAGAAAGTTTCGACAGCTGAGGAAGCGGTAGCAACTGCACAAAAAAATCTTGATGGTACTGAGCATCGGAAATTATTGCTGAAAGAGACAAAACAAAAAGTGATGTAGCTGAAAAGAATCAGCTGAATCAGCGAAAAAGGCTTTGGAAAATGCCATTAACGAAGACAAAATAAAGCTGAAGAACTCAGTAAAGCTTCTTCTGATGAAAAAACGCAACTTAGTGCTAGTCAAATTTCTGCTAAACAATTAGCAGATGCTAAAAAGGTTGCAGAAGAAGCAGCAAATGCATTAGTGAAGGCTCAAAAAGAAAGAAACTGCTCAGAAAGTTTTAGACGGTACTGGCGTTGAAGAAATTGTAGCAGAACGTGATGCTAAAAAAAATTTAGATGCTAAAACAGCAACTGAAAATACAGCAAAACAAGAACTCGATCGTGCCAAAGAAGCGGATGATAAAAAGCTACTGCATTAAAAATGCAAAATCAGTTGAAGCAGATCAAAAAAGAAAAGCCAAGAAACGGCAGAAAAACTTGTCATCTGCTGAAGAAAAACAAAACAAGCACAAGAGAATTTAAAAAAGCTCAAGAAAATAAGGTTTCAGCACAAAGTAATCTTGATGCTTCTGAATCAACTTGCTCAAACAATCGCAAATCGTGATAGCAAAACAAATGATTTAGCAAATAAACAAAATAGTAAGATTATTGCAGAAGAAGAGCTCAAAACAGCTAAAGAAAAATGATGCTAAGAAAGCTTCAGAAATTTCAGCTTTAACTACTAAGAAAAACCAAGAAGAGGCAAAAGTAAATGAAACTTCAAATGAGCTAGCGAGTGCTACATCAGCAGCAGCTCAGGAAGCAAAAAAAGGGAATAAAAGAGAAGGCTGATCAAGCAGTTGAAACCCCTGAATAAACAAATTGCAGCAATTAAAAATCTCACTATTCCTCAATTGCCTCAAGATGTCATTGATGCCTATAAGACTTATCTTGCTGATGATTCAGACGCAAATAAAATGCCTTTAAACGACGTTATTCAAAAATGGTTCAAAGATATAAATATGATTTTGGAACTGCATTAACAGAATATTCCCCTGAACACCAAAATATATTCATAAAGGAATGGTCAAACAAGGATATTGTTTTTGCCTATCGATGATTCAGTCGTAGATTTAGACAATTTAACTGACAAACAAATTGAAGCTTTGAGCCAATATTATGCACTTCTCGCCAACAATCTGCAAGACCAAGTTTGGGGTAGTCATCATTATATTGTCACTGAAGAATCTGTTCAGGGTGTCAAAAACATTGCAAAAGCCTATGCTGAGAAAATAAACCATATAGTACAAGTCACAGTGATACTGCTCTAGCGAAAGATGGATTAGATTCCATCGTATGGACTGGAGAAAACATGAGCTATGATAATACTTTTGCTTGGTTATGGTGCGTATTATTCAGAAGCTAAAGAAACTCGTAAAGCAACAATGTCTCAATTGTATCGTGAGGTATATGATGCTGTAATTAGTTTTATGACAAATGATGTTCATGCTAATTTTGGACACATGAAACTTATGATTGGGCAGAAAGCTCCTACAAATATTCGGGCAATTGGAGCTGCAAATAGTTTCACACCTAGTGGTGTTGGACGCATGCACTTTTATTGAATTCAAAGGTCAAGATGCCATCTTGAATACATCAAAAAGATGAACAAACTGGTGAATATCATTTAAGTTAACTGTTGACGACTATTATGATAAAGGAATTTGCTAAACCTCTAGCTACTCCATTTGATTCTTCAAAAATGGAAGATGAATTAACAGCTGCAAAAAGCTAAACAGACTGCAGCAAATACAACAAATGATTCTGCACAGAATCGTTTGAAAAAGCTAAATCTGAAAAATGATTCAAGTACAAAAAGCCTCTCAAAAGAAACGACAGCAAAAATTAGATGCTTTGAAAGCTACTCCTGATCAAACACCTGCAGCTACTACTAAATTGGAGAACGCTACACAAAATTATAATGAAGCACAAACCCAATTTAATAAGGCTCAAGATGCACTTGATCAATTAAATGCTGATATTCAAAGCAAGCGTCAAGCTTTTAGCAAATGCAAAGACAATTTAGACAGGCTACAACAGCAGAAGTAAAAAGCTACATCTGATCTTAAAAAGCAAAACTAGAAAATCAAGATTCAATGAAAATCTGAAACAAACTCAAAACTTGTAGAGAATTAATGTCAGTTCCTGATCAAACTCAAGTGCACAAAAAGAAATACGACAATGCGAAAAACAACAAAAAGAAGAAGCTGAAACAAGATATATCAAAGCCCAAACAGCTCTGGATAACTTAAATGCAGACCTTCAAGTTAAACAAAAGCATTAGAAACTGCAAAAGAGGAGCTTGAAAGCAAAAGCAACAGATAAGACTGCAAGAAACAATTTAGATGAAACAACAAAAATTCATGAAAAACATTTGGCAGCCTTAAATACTACACGTCAAACGATTGCAAGATTAAACTCAATTTCAGATAAGACACCTCTTGCGCAAAAGAATCTAGATGAAGCTTCTCAACAATTGGTTGCTTGCCAAAACTCGTTATGCAAGCACAATCAGCAGTTGAAAATCTAAAATGCAGATATTCAAACAAAACAAAAGTTTTAGCAGATGCGCGTGCAGAATTTGGATAAAGAACTTAAAGTTCTTTTCAGATCTTAAAGCTGAAAAAGCTAAGGATGAAGCAGAACTCAGAAACCGTCAGAATAAAGTTGAAGAGTTAAAAGCTAAAGAAAGTCAAATTAAAGGATGAAATTTCTAAATTAAAGACTAACTTAGTTGCTTTAGAAACACTTTTGGATCATCTTGAAAATGCTGATGCATATTTGAAGAAAGCAAAAGAAGCTATATGAGAATGCAGTTGAAGAGCATCGTTTAGCACTTGAGAATGTAGCAAGAGAGGAAGCTAAACTTAAAATATTTCTACAAGATCAATTAGATGCAACTGCACAATATGAAGCAGTTAGGGAAGCCTATTTAAATACTCGTACAAGACAAAGCAGAAGTCTTTAACGATAAAAGTAGATCACAAGATGATTTCTCTGAATCCTGCGTTAGAAAAGAGTATACCAGAAAGTACTTCTAATGAACGAGTATATAGCTATGCTGGAAATCAAGCTAAATATGCTGCAAATAGAGCCTTGCCTAATACAAGTTCAATTGAGAATTGGTTAGTGTTTGCAATGGGAATTGTTCTTTGTAGTTTTGGTATTTCAGTATCACGGAAACATCGTGATTAATAAAAGCTGGTAAGTATTTCTTATTGTAGTAATGAATAAAAGTTTATCATTCAAAATTTGATTTTTACTAATGATTTTAGTGAAACTAGGTATATTAAAAAATAATAAATATCTTTAGATATTTATAGGAGGAAAAATAATGAAAAAAAATTATTGCTTTAGTTGTTTTAGTACTTTGCGTTTGCCGGTGGAGTATTCTTTTTCTTGAATCAAAATTCAGGACCAGAGAAGCAAATTATTGGTACTTGGTATGATAGTAAACACGATTCAACTATCGTTTTCAATAGCGATAAAACACTAGAAGTAACAAATAATAAAGACGAATCTAGAGATGGAACTTGGAAAATCGCTGGGAAATACGTCAAATTAAAGGTTTCTAGTGCAGCGAGTGCTAAAGCTGAATTACCTGGAAAGATGAAAAGAAGTAAAATATTTAAAGATTCAATTTAATTCAATTGAAACTGTTAACAGTGATTTTCGTGTAGCAGACGGAACTTTTGAAAAACAGTAATATAATTTAAGTATCTATTTTAAATATACGTGAAATTATCGCAACTGAAATCGGAATAAGAAAATTGATGCAATAGAATATAGAAAGCCTTGGAATGATTCCAAGGCTTTTTTAACTATCTATATACCTTGTATATTCTATCTGGTTTAGTGTGATATATTCATTGTTAATACTCTTCGAAAATAAAAATTCAAACCGCGTCAACGTCGCCTTGCCGTATGTGTAGGGATACTGACTACGTCAGTTCCATTTCAACCTCAAAACAGTGTTTTTAGCAACCTGCGGCTAGTTTACTAGTTTGCTCTTTGATTTTTCATTGAGTATAAATAAAAATATGAGTTCTCCTCTTATTTTTTTTAAAAAATAATTATTTTTATAATTTTTATACTTAGTGTAAACTATTCAGTGCGTCCCAAATACGGGAGGTTTGTTTCTGATTTTCATATTTGGATTATAATACTCTCATCAGAGTTACTTAAGGAGTAAGATATGAACCAGATTATGAAACAATATAAATTAATATATTTCTTGCTTATTTTATTAAGTCTGACAAGTGCTCTTTAATGACATTCTTCTCTCTCCAATTAGGGAAGAATACTTGATAGCCTAATTCAAATAGTGGATTACTCTTTCAT
>VOFH01002669.1_pt1 | contig 38620 bp, 66 predicted proteins | sample 5384091 | NCBI WGS metagenome assembly VOFH01 (sample SAMN12384727, study PRJNA508395) | human gut metagenome | isolation source: healthy gut G | host: Homo sapiens
TTGCCGCTGAAAGAAGGTAGCGGGAAGCCTGCATTTTTCAGATCGTTGACCACAGTATCGAATCGGTGAGCCATAGACAGAAGGCTGTTTTTCCATGTCGGCGAGAAAAGCACGGGTGCGCTTTACCGTATCGGATGCGCTGCCGGCAGCGGAGGAAATCCGATCCAGTGCAGCGGCTGCATCGGAGGAGATCCCCCACGTCGCCAACGGCGTCTTCCAGATCGTCGCATATGGATTCAACACTGTCCGCGACGGCATCCATGTTGTTCTGCAGCGCATCGGTGAGGGCGCTGGCTGTGGCGTCGGAAGCGCCGGTCAGAGCGCGCAGGCTGCCCAAAGCAGTTAAACTGTCCTGGATAGTGGTGTCGGTATCCGGCAGTAGTGCCTGTGCCGCTGTGGTCAGCTCTTGAGCGGATTGAGCGGTTTCGATCAGCAGGTCTACTGCAGAAGAAAAATGGTCGATATCCTGGCTGGTTTTTTTCCAGAGAAGATGTGATATGCTCCACAATAGAATCTTCTTTTTCTTCCAGCATGCTGTCTGTTATATTCAATACATCCAGAACTACAGCGGAAACGGTGTTGATAAATTGTTCATTGATCGTGCTGCGCAGCGTACCCATACCGGTGGTGGTGATTTTTGCGGCAATGGCGTTTTTCTTTTCGTTGCTGTAATACTCGATGGCAGGGCGCTCGGTATTGTCGGTGATGAATGTGACAATATCCTCTGTGAAGCTGGCGGGGATAATCACCGCTGCATAATATTTGCCGGATTCCACGCCGTCGCGGGCCTCTGCTTCGTTGGTAAACTGCCAGTCAAAGTTTTCATCGCCGTGCAGACTTTCAATGACACGCTCCCCCATATTGACGCTGACGCCTTCCACTTGGTATCCGGCGTCCTTGCTGGCGACAGCTACCCGCAGGTTTCCGGTATTGCCGTAGGGATCCCAGTTAGCATAAATATTGATCCATGCGTACAGGCTTGGAATGAATGCCACGCCCAGCACAATGATCAGCGCCACGGGCGGCGCCATAAATTGCGGATATCCCGTGCAAAGATCCGGAATACCATGGGAATATCTTCTTTTATCAGCTGGACAAAAGGATGCATATGTGGAGCTTTCATAAAATCCTCCTTATCAAATGAAACACAAAAACAGCCAGGAGCCAAAGTGCGGTCTCCCGGCTGTTGCGCGCAGTTCAGGGCACCTGCAAAAGCTTGCGCATCGTATCGGAATTGTGTTGTTCGATATGGCGCAGACGCTCCACGCCCCCTCTTTCAGTGCGGTTGGGTCTGCGCCCAATGCCAGCGCCTGATCCAGCTTGGCGCAAAGGCTTTCTGTGCTGAGCCGGGACAGATCCTCGTACAGTTCCTGTCCCATATAGGACAGAAAAGCGCTGACTTTGGGATCGTATACTACGCCGACCAGCGGCACACCCTGTCCGGCGGCAAAAATCAGCCCGTGCAGGCGCATCGAGATGACCGCTTGCATGCGGCTCATCAGTCCCAGCGTCAGCTCGGTGGACAGGGGCTGGCGGAGGATACAGGGCGTTTCCTCCAGGCAACGGCACTTGATCGGCGGCGGCGCCGTCCGAGCGGTGGTTGATGGAGAAAAAACCGGGGTAAGCCCATGTTCGCTTCGGGCGTAACGCACCGCAGCAGCGAACACTGGAGCCTTTTCTGCGAAGCCAGGCCAATCCCGCAGACAAATGCCAAGATAAGAGCCGTGGGGTGTGAGGCCGTTTTGCGCCATCATGCGGTCGATATCTGCTTCAGCGGCACGCTGCAGCGTCAGCGCGGGGTCAGAAGCTAAAACGATTTCAGGATTCGTTACGCCGAAGCGCTGGAGTTCTTTCAGGCTGGAATCCTCCCGCAGTGTAATGGCGTCCACGCAGCCGTTGAGCGTTTTCCGGGTGAGGGCAATGTCCTTGATGCTTGACCGGGCCGATGCCGCAACCGTACATCAGCACCTTGCAGCCGCGGCGTTTGGCCATGCGCAGGGTGAAGAGGTAATACCATAAACTGCGGCGGGACGTTACGTCCTGGATCAGACTGCCGCCGCCGTTGATGTAGAGCTTGGTGCGTCCCATCAGGCGGTAAAATGGCAGGCAAATCAAACATATGGAGAGAGCGGACACCGTGGCACAATTTTGTTTCCTCCGGGTTGCGGGAGAGGACGGTGATCTCCTCGGCAGGGGCTACGGTACGCACCTCCTGCAAAATGGCCTTGAGGATGCTCTCATCGCCGGCGTTGCCCAGGCCATAGGAGCCGCAGATCACAATGCCGCTGCGGTTATTCACTTTTCGCTGGCGTTGTTTTTCCATGGCTGGTCGTTCCTCGCCTCCGCTGCAGCGGAGCATGTCATAATTTGAAAGTGGCAGATTAGAGCGGGCGGGAATCAAAGTCCCAGAATGGCGCGGATGCGCGCAGAAATCTCGGCGTTGTATACCGATAGATCGTCATAGGTCTTCTGTGCAGGCTTTGCGCGTGGATCAAGGCCTGCACCATATCGCTGCAGCCGGTGATACCGGGGTTGTAGGCTTCCAGATTTTTGGAGATGTACAGCGGCAGCCCCAGGGCTTTAGCCTCCCAAATGACCATGCCCTGGCCTTCATAGCGGGAGGTGAGCACGAAGCCGTCCATTTTGTCCATATAAGGAAAAGGGTTGGGCTGGTTGCCGAGCAGTGTCACATGGCCGGACAGATCCAGTGCGGCGATCTGTTTTTCCAGAGCGGCGCGGTCAGGACCGTCGCCGATCAAATAAAATGAAAATCCGTGCGGTTTTTTTTTTCACTTCGGCCAAATAAGTCATCAGCAGGTCGTAGGCCTTCTGGTGGCAGATGCGCCCCACGGAGCACAGGTTTAGCTTGCTTTCGTCCACCGAAAAATCCACCGGAGCGCCGACCTTGCGGAAAATTTCACCGGTATCGATATGGTTGGGGATGGCGGTAATGGGTTTATCCTGAATGTTGGCGGCGCGGCGGAAGCCCTCGATAATACCGGGGGATACGGCGGCAAAGGCGTCGTAGTATTTGAGCTTACCCTTGAAAAAGTGCCACAGCACGCGGTATTTTGGCTCGTTGGCGCGCTTGATCTCCACATCATTGTGAATCCACATCACCCTTTTTTGAGCGTTGGCCTTAATAGCGCCCGCAGCGCACTCGTTGCGGTAGCTGCTGAAATCCACGGCCACATCGTATGCTTTTCCGCCGGTGACGTCGCCGCTGAGCTTCATCACAAGGCCAAAATACAGCAGGCGGAAATAAGACGGCATAGGCGGAAGATAACGAATATTCAGATTTTCATGGACGGGCACGTCAAAAAGCACTCTTTGTCATAAAGATAGACATCGACGCAGCAGGTGCTGTAGTCGATCTCGTTGAGGATATTCACCAGCGCTTTCTGGATGCCGCCCACGCGGAGATCCGATTGAAAGATCGCAATTTGTTTCATGCTCGCTTCCGCCTTTCATGTACTTGGAAAATTGCGTATTTCAAATTGTATAATACTTTTCCCGCTTTTGCAAGGGGGGAATGGGGCTGGATTCGTGATTTTGCAATAAAAATGACCTTACAATTTTGATAAAATGACCAAATTAGCCTTGGCGCAGCCGTGTAAGATACCCTTCTAAAATCAACGATGCGGCCACAGCGTCCACTGTTTTTTGCGTTTTTTGCATTTTTCCGGCACTGAATAAAATATTGTGGGCGTCAATGGTGGTGCGTCGCTCGTCCCACAGCGCCACAGGAGTCCTGTGGCTTCTTGGAGCTGAGCCTGGAAGCGGCGGCTTTTTTTTCTGCCCGGGGACCTTCGGTTCCATCCATATTTTTGGGGCAGCCCAGTACCAGCTGCTCCACATGATACTGTTCGATCAGGGGACGGAGCTGGGCGATGATATTTTCCGGCGTGTAGGCGTTTACTGTAGTGGTATAACCTGCCAACAGTCCGGTGGGATATGAAATGGCGACCCCGGTATGGGCATCGCCATAATCAATGGCCATGATGCGCATGAGCGGAACACCTTCCTTTTTGTACCTTTTTGTATTTTCTGCGGATGTTTTTGCCGTAGTTTCTTCTCATACTATACTGAATTTGGAACTGTTTTGCAATCCGGAATCGTTTATCTTTTCCGGCAAAAGGCAGGGCGCGTTCCCCGGTGCTGCTTTCAGCGGTTGCTCTTGAGGGCGCGGCAATGATGTGATACAATTATTATATAGTTAAACAGGGTTAGGAGCGGAGGCAGAAATGAAGAGAGGAATACAGTTTGCTGGCGTTATGCTGCTTGCGTTGGCGTTGGCGTGTTTGTATGTAGGGGCAGAGGGCCTTCTTACGATCCGTCCGGCAGCAGCGTACGAAAGATATGGGAGTGCATACTTTTTCTCCTTATCAGACTTTACCCCACGCAGGTGAAAAAATACCGCCGGCGGCCGCCAGGGGACGGCTGCATCCGACGAACCGTTTATCTGGTATACTACCGGGCGACGGATGGATCGGGGTATCAGTGGAAGGATGAAGTCCAGTACCGAAACGCGGCGGGAAAAAGATGGTGGCGGCAGGAGAATGTGGAACGACGGGTGCTGTCTATCCGGGAAAGCGGAAAATATATTACGGTCGAAGGTGATCAGACCCGGGGAGTTACGTATTCCACCAGCAGCGGCGCGTACGGGGGAATGGTCTTGCTTTCCGCTGCCTATTTGGTTGTATATGGCTGTGTGTGGGTTAGCTTGATCCGAAAGCGGCGGGCGGCGGCGCGTTGATTCCGGGCCGGCCAGCGGAGGTCCCGAGAAAAATCTTGCCGGAAAAAAAAAAAAGATTTGACGCTGCGCAAAAGATATGATATAGTGTTCATTACCTATGAAAGAAGGGCTTTCTTTTTGCGCGCATTTTTCGCTTTTACGCGCAGAGGGGAAAGCCCTGTCTGTAGGGGAGGCAGAAGGCGCCCGTGATAAGCGGGCGGCCAATAATAAGGGTGCCGTTAGATGCGCGTTAAAATCACTTTCAAGAACAAGGGTGAAGGCGGCCATTGAAAAGTCCGTGGTGAACCGCAATATGTCCGACATGGTCCTGAAGATGGAGATCCCTATGGAGACCGTCACCGAGGTCACCGAGTCGGGTGTCATGAAGGAAGTGGAGCGCAAGGTATTCCCCGGTTACGTCCTCATTAAGATGATCTTGACAGATGATACCTGGCATCTGATCCGCAACATCCGTGGCGTCACCGGCTTCGTAGGAGAGGCCAACAAGGCCATCCCCCTGACGGAGGAGGAGGTCGCTGCACTGGGCGTGGAAAAGCACGAGATCGTGGTGCTGTACAACGTGGGCGATACCGTGAAGATCACGGACGGCCCTCTGGCCAGCTTCATGGGTACCGTGGAGGAGATCGATGCCGACAAGAACAAGGTTCGTGTGGTGGTCTCCATGTTTGGGAGAGAGACTCCCGTAGAGCTGGAGCTCGATCAGGTCGAGGTCGTCCAGCCCTGAGTGCGTCGGACGCACACAGGCCGGAGCATCCCCTCCGGCGCAAGTGGGAGAGACGCTGTGCGTCTCGCCAAGAGCAGGTCCGGTATTTGACCGGCTGCTACCACATTTTTATGAAGGAGGTGCCTCTTTATGGCACAGAAAGTCGTTGGTTATGTAAAACTGCAGATCCCTGCAGGCAAGGCAACCCCCGCACCCCCCGTTGGTCCCGCTCTGGGCCAGCACGGCGTGAACATCGCCGCTTTCACCAAGGAGTTCAACGAGCGCACCAAGAATGATATGGGTCTCATCATCCCCGTGGTCATCACCGTGTACGCCGATCGTTCCTTCACCTTCATCACCAAGACCCCCCCGGCTGCGGTGCTGATCAAGAAGGAGTGCAACATCGAGTCCGGCTCCGGTGTGCCTAACAAGACCAAGGTGGCCACCATCTCCAAGGCCTCCATTCAGAAGATCGCTGAGCTGAAGATGCGTGATCTGAACGCTGCTTCTCTGGAAGCTGCCATGAGCATGATCGCCGGCACCGCCCGTTCTATGGGTGTCGTCGTGGGCGAATAAGGAGGGTGTAAGAGATGTTTAGAGGTAAGAAGTATAAAGACAGTGCAAAGCAGATCGACCGTGGGACCCTGTACGATCCCAAGGAGGGTCTGGAGCTGGTATGCAAGACCGCTTCCGCCAAGTTTGACGAGACCGTCGAGCTGCACGTGAAGCTGGGCGTTGACTCCCGTCACGCCGATCAGCAGGTCCGTGGCGCCATCGTGCTGCCCAACGGTACCGGCAAGACCGCCCGTGTGCTGGTGTTCGCCAAGGGCGACAAGGCCGACGCTGCCCGTGAGGCCGGCGCCGATTTCGTGGGCGATATGGACATGGTGGAGAAGATCCAGAAGGAGAACTGGTTCGACTTCGACGTGGTGGTCGCTTCCCCCGACATGATGGGTGTTGTGGGCCGTCTGGGTAAGCTGCTGGGCCCCAAGGGCCTGATGCCCTCCCCCAAGGCCGGCACCGTCACTCCCGACGTGGCCAAGGCCGTGAAGGAGGTCAAGGCCGGTAAGGTGGAGTATCGTCTGGACAAGACCAACATCATCCACTGCCCCATCGGCAAGGTGTCCTTTGGCGCTGACAAGCTGTATGAGAACTATTCTGCTCTCATCGGCGCCATCATCAAGGCCAAGCCCGCCGCTGCCAAGGGCCAGTATATCAAGTCCTGCGTGGCTGCCGCCACCATGGGCCCCGGCGTGAAGATGAACGCCAACAAGCAGATCTGACGCTGCACCGGGCCGATTCGACCCGAAACGCTTCAATATCTTCGGTAGGGTGCTTGACAAAGCGCCCGGCCGCTGATATAATATTTGATGCGTTCCAAAGACAGCAGGTGGCGTGAGCCGTAAGTCCTGCCGAGGATGGCAAATCGATTTTGATTGCTTACACCGTCCTTGTGTCCTTGGATACAGGGACGGTTTCCTTTTTTGAACGCACCGACAATTTTTCCGGAGGTGAAATCAAAGAAATGCCCAACGCAAAAGTTCTGTCTGAGAAGCAGGCCGTCGTGGCGGCGCTGACCGAGAAGCTGCAGAACGCAGCTGCCGGTGTCATTGTTGATTACAAGGGCATCACGGTGGCAGAGGATACCACTCTGCGTACCCAGTGCCGTGAGAACAACATTGACTACGCTGTCGTCAAGAACACCCTGCTGCGCTTTGCTTTCAACAATGTGGGACTGAACGAGCTGGACGATCAGCTCAACGGCACCACGTCTCTGGCCGTGTGCATGGACGACCCCGTCGCTCCGGCCCGTGTGATCGCAGAGTTCGCAAAGAAGCTCAACGGCAAGTTCGAGATCAAGGGCGGCTTCATGGACGGCAAGGTCGTCTCTCTGGAGACCGTCAATGCTCTGGCTGCCATCCCCGCTCTGCCCGTGCTGCAGGCTCAGGTTCTGGGTACCATGCTGGCTCCCATTTCCTCTCTGGCCTGCGTGCTGAAGCAGATCGCCGAGAAGCAGGGTGCTCCCGCCGAGGAAGCCGCTGCCGAGTAATGAGACGTTTCGTCTCGACCCCTATCTAAAAAAATTATCTTACAATTAGGAGGCTTATCAAAATGTCCGAGAAAGTTACTGCTATGATCGAAGAAATCAAGGGCCTGACCGTTCTGGAGCTCAGCGAGCTGGTTCACGCTCTGGAGGAGGAGTTCGGCGTTTCCGCCGCTGCCATGGCTGCTCCCGCTGCCGGTGCTGCTGCTCCCGCTGCTGAGGAGAAGACCGACTTCGACGTCATCCTGACCGGTTTCGATGCCGCTCAGAAGATCAAGGTCATCAAGGTCATCCGTGAGTGAGATAGTCTGCTGCCGCTGCAATGACATCCTGATTGGGGTGAAGATAGCAGCCAGGGCTGCACTGTGAAACCGCACGATGTAAAATACTACAAAACCGATGCCGACGGCGACGGCCCAAGCATAATACAAAAGTCTTTTTGCACGTTCCGGCTGCTGAGCACCCATATTTTGAGCAATAAAAGCAGACATGGACTGCATGAAAGAAATCGGGATCAGCAGCACAAAACTGACCACTTTCCAGGCGATGCCATAACCGGCCGAAAGCAGCACGCCCATACCGTTGGCGATGGCGTTGACAGCCAGAAAGGAAAACTGCGTGACTAAATCCTTCAGCGCCACAGGGGTACCGATGGAAAACATCTCCCGGATCTTTTCGCCGTCAAATCGGATATGTTTTCTGGAAAATTGGAAGGGCAGTTTGATTGCGCGGATGATGAGAATGGACAAAACCACACTGACGGCCTGAGCGCAGACTGTGGCAATCGCGACACCGCGCACGCCCATGTGGTACTGTGTCACCAATATGATATCGCCGACCACATTGATGGCGGCGGCAATGACCACAAACACCAGTGGAAGGATCGCGTTGCCGATCCCGCGGAAAATGCAGCTGATCAGATTATATCCCACTAAAAACAGGATGCCTGCGCTGCAAATCATTAAATAATCCACTGCGAACGGATACGCTTCCGGCGGCATATCCATCGCACGGATCAGGAAAGGAGCGGCGATCAGCATGATTGCCGTCAGAAGTGCGCCGAACGCGGCAAATACGCAGATGGAAGACCCCATGGATTTGGCGGCGTCTTCAAAGTTTCCTTCGCCGATATAACGTCCGATTGCTACGGTTACCCCCATGGCCAGACCGGTTACTACCACCTGGATCATGTACATAACATTGCCGCCCGCTGCCACAGCGGCAATTTCCGCAGCACCGCAATACCGGCTGATTACAATCAGGTCTACAGCGCTGTAAAGTGCCTGAAGAAACATGGAAAGCAGAATAGGCAGGGTGAAACGAATAAAAGGGAGGAGAATCGGTCCGGAGGTGAACGTATTGCTCTGCGGCGGCTGTGCCATGGTGAACCCTTCTTTCCGTCGGTTATAGTGCACGAAAAAACGAAATGCTTTCTGCCGGAGAGAGATTACGTGTTCAGCATAGCCGATCCTTTTGAAACCTGGAGTAAAAATGCACATTTTATCAAAATAAGGATGGCCAAAATTGTGGATTCCGTGCAAAAGACACGCGATTGAACAGGAGAGGTTCATAGAATGACACCCCCGGCGGCATGGATTCCTCACATGCCGCCGGGGGGTTTTTTTCATCATTACCTGCCGGATAACTCATCCATTGTCCAGGTCCAGTGCGATGATCTGGGAGAGCTGGACGTTGGCGTCGCTCATATGGATCTGCTCCGCTTCGGCCGCGCCGCCCCGGGTGGGGGAGAAGGTCACGTCGCTGAGGACTACCCATTGTTCCGGCTGGGATTCATCCACCGCTTCCGAGCCGCGGTATACGCCCTCGAAAATGCCGCAGGCGGTGAACAGCCGCACACCTTCGCCTCGGGCTATCTGGTTGTACTCAATGATGTTCCACATTCAAATTTCACGCCTTTCGCTGTTTTGCCGTATCATAGCATAATTTTGGCCCGCTTGCAAACAGCGGGCGGATTTATCCTGCAGCGTTGACAAGCAGGGCAGATGCTTTTATAATAAAACTGTATTGTTAATCAGAGATGAGAATTCTTCCGGGAAGGCCACGATGCATTTGATGCTGTTGAAAGACCGCTCGGAGCGGTCTTTTGTTTTTGAAAAAACAAAAGACAAGCATTGTATGCTTTTACGAATAAGGTGTTTCCGCATTGTCTGCGTCGGGAACATATTCCAGCACATTTTCTACCCGGCAGTCTAAAATTTCACACAGTGTGTTGAGCGTAGTGGTAGAGATAGGCTTTCCGTGTTTCATGCGGTGAAGCGTGCTGGCGGTTACGCCCTGTTTGAAGATTAAATAATATTCAGTTATTCCTTTTTGAAAGAGCGCTTTCATAAAAGGGTTGATAGCTGATCATTAGCATCACCACAAAAGAGTAGCATACTTCATTTGTTGATTATACTTGATAAATAGAGTATAATGAGCGCATACTTGGTTTATCGAGTATATTGATAGAGTTCCCAAAAGAAACAATTATAAAAAGGAGTGGTAAAAGAAATGAAGAAGAAGTTCCTATCCGTCGTGTTAGCGCTTGCCATGGTGCTGAGCCTGATGCCCGCGGCGTTTGCGGCGGAAGGCGGCGTTTCCACGGCAGAAGAGCTGAAAACAGCCATTGAAAATGCCCCGAAAGACGGCAGCCAGGTCACAATCACCCTGGACGCAGATATCAGCGATATGAGCACAGATCAGATTGTGACCATAGCAGAAGGGCAGAATATTCTCCTGGACATGGCTGAGCATAGCATTAAGGTAGCCAGCGCCTTTGCGGGCAGGCCTATCCGAAACGAGGGCACACTGACTGTCACCGGCAATGGCACCATCGACAGTTCGAACTCAAATACCGGAGGCTATGGTGCCATTGATAACTATGGTACACTGACCATTGAAAACGGAACATTTACGGGCTCTGTTAACGCAAGCGGCGCCTCTATCAAAAACAGACCGGACGGTGATCTGACGATTAAGGACGGCACATTCAACGGTGCAGTAACCGCGGTATACAATGCCGGTATTGCCAAGATTTATAATGGCCTGTTTGATTGTCGCTCCTGCTCTGCCTGTAATAACAGCAGCTGGGGGTATACGATCCAGAGCCATATGGATGAAGAGGGAAAATCGCCGCAACTGTATTTCTATAATGGCACGGTGATTGGCGTACAGGGCGGATTTTCCACTTCGGCCGGGTACTCAGAGATCCACGATGGGTCATTTAAAACGGTTTCCTGTGCTACACACACTAACGGAAGCAGCGCCCACTATGCTTTGTATATTGCTGGTGAGGATGAAGATGTAAAGTGCGTCGTTTATGGCGGTTCTTTTGAGTCTGTTTCCAAAACGGCTGCACTTATCGGCAATGATAATACCGGAGGAGACGGCGGAATCAATGCCAATGCGACCACGGAAATCAAAGGCGGCACATTTAAAGCGCCTGCAGGCCAAAAGGCCGTAACAGGAGCTGAAAATACGGGCAATCCTGTCATTACCGGCGGTAAGTTCTCCAGTGATGTGAGCGAGTATCTGGCTGACGATTGTGTGCAGAACGCTAATGGCGAGGTCGGCAAGCTGGAGCAGGTAGCTGTTGCCGAAGTCGTTGCTGCGGATGGAAGTACAACTACCAAGTATGCTTCCCTGACCGGGGCCGTTAATGCCGCTAAGGACGGCGAGACGGTGACCCTGCTGAAAGATGTGGATTTGGGCAGTGGTTATGTCAATATCGCAAAGAAGCTTACTCTGGATCTGAATGGTTATACGGTTACAGGTAGCAATACATGGGTCATCGGAGTTTATAGTGATGTGACGATTAATGACAGCTCCAACGGACAGGGCAAGATTATTAACAGCTCTACCAGTAGTGGAACCCGCATTGCTGTTTTGGCACAGGAAAATAGTCAGGACGAAAAAACCTGCAAGCTGACAATCGAGGGCGGCATAATTGCGGCTACTGGAATTGAAAACTCCTATGGTGTGTTCAGCAATAACAGCACGACTACATATGGTCCGACAATTATCGTCAATGGCGGCGAAATCACCGGCTATTTTGCTGGTTTGACGGTTACTCATGACACAGATTTGACTATTTCCGGTGGCGAGATCACTGGTAATTATTACGCCGTTTCGGGAAATGGATCTGCGGATGACACGGACATTACCATCAATGGAGGCAAGCTGGTGTCTAAAGATGGAAATGTAATCTATCATCCGCAGGTCGGCAACATGACCATCGGCGGCAATGCTGAACTGACAGGGCCGAATGGCGTACAGTATTGCGGCGCGGGTATGCTGACGATTCAGGATAACGTGGTCATTACCGCTACTGGCTCCTATACGGAATTTCCTACTAAACCGTCTGAACAGGGAGACGGCAGCACGGACGACGGCGCGGCGCTGTCGATTGTTTCCCGCGGCGACGGATATCAGGACGGCGATCAGAAAATGGCGGTCAATATCACCGGCGGCACTCTGAATAGCGTTAATAATGCGGCAATTTCTGTGTACCGTCTGCAAAATAAAAACGGTTGGGTCACCAACGATCAGACTAACCTTTCCAGCTATCTTGCGGCGCTGAATATTACCGGTGGAAAGCTTTCTGGTGGTGAGCGTAAGGGCGCACTTGAGATTGATACGGCAGCAGAGAAGCAGGTAGCTGTTTCCGGCGGCCTGTTCTCCAGCGACCCCAGCGCTTACTGTGTTGACGGCAAGACCGGTGTGACCAACTCTGACAACGCGACCAAAGCTGATTATCCCTACGCTGTGGGCGAAGAGGTTGCTGATGCAAAGCCTGCTGTGGTGGAATCTGCCACCGTCCCGGCTAACACGCCTGATAATGCGTCTCAGGATGCAAAGGATGTCGCAGACCAGATGACCGGCGGCGCAGGCGTGAAGCAGGATGCGGCGCTGGAGGGCGCAATCAGGACGCGGCTAACGGCAACAAAATTGAGGGAAACACTGAGCTTGCAACTGGCAAAACGGTTACGGCGACGCTGAACGAAGCGACGAATGGTTCCGCTAATGATAATGATGTTGCCATCGTCTATCAGCCCTATGTGGATGTGACGGTGACCAACGCGGTAAAGAGTGGAGCAACGGTTACTTCTTTCACTGCAGATCTGACTCCCATGTACCGCGTAGTGGCTACCACCAACGCTGTGGTGAGCGGCGGCATGGAAATCAAGGTCTCTGGTGAGGTGGACGCAGACGCCAACGCTGTCCTGATTGAGAGTGGCAAGGAATTGGACGGCCTTGCTGACCGGCAGTATGAGGTCAAGCTGGCTCTGCCCGATGACTTTGCGAATGCAGGGGATAAGCTGTGCATCAAGCACGACAAGAACGGTTCCGCGGGTACTACACTGGAACTGTGAGTGAAGATGGCGGGAAAACTGTTTGTTACCTTTATTAGCAATGGGTTCAGCCCCTTCACAGTGTATGCCGCATCCGAGACCGCGGCTTCCATCGGCGATAATGTTTATCCCACCCTCCAGGCGGCGGTAGACGCGGTGGAGAACAACGGTACCATCAAGCTGCTGAAAGACGGCGAGACTGCTACTGTGAGCCGCACGGTGAAGTTCACAGTCGATCCTTCTGGTAAGAATTACACCATCAGCCTGGGCGGAAATTGCACGGATAAGGATGCTGGCGAACATATCTTTGATGTGGTTTACACCGCGCCTTCCGGCGGCGGATCTTCCAGCACAACGTATACGGTGAACGTGGAGAAGAGCAAGCACGGGAGCGTGGAGAGCAACCGCAGCCGTGCCAGCCCGGCACTACAGTTACGCTGACAGTCCAGCCCGATAAGGGTTATGAACTGGATGAGCTGACGGTGACGGATAAGGACGGGGACGAACTCAAGCTGACCAAAAAGAGCGATACAAAGTACACTTTCACCATGCCCCGGAGCGCTGTCACGGTGGAAGCCGTCTTCGTGGAAGAGCGTGAGGATACGGGCTACAGCGACGTGAGCGCGGATGCCTGGTATGCCGATGCAGTGCAGTATGTGACCGACAAGGGCATGATGGGGCAACAACGGGAAAGTTCATGCCGGCCGACAAGCTGAACCGCGGCCAGATGGCACAGGTGCTCTTCAATCTGGAGGGCAAGCAGCCGGTCAACTACGCCATGTCTTTCGGTGATGTGAACGGCAGCGAGTGGTTTGCTGAAGCGGTGCGCTGGGCAGCTTCCCGAGAAGATCGTAAGCGGCTATGACAACGGCAACTTCGGCCCCAACGATCCCATTACACGGGAGCAGCTGGCGGCCATCCTGTTCCGCTATGCGCAGTACAAAGGGGATGGATACGGTAACGCTGGAAGAAAATCTGACCGGCTTTGCAGATGCGGATGAGATCTCCGGTTATGCGGTTTCGGCGCTGAACTGGGCTGTGGGTGCAGGCGTGCTCAAAGGGCACCGGTACGGGCCTTGCGCCCAAGGCCAACGCTACCCGCCCGAAGTGGCGCAGATGCTGATGAATTTTGACCAGAATGTTATGAAATAAAGCATATCGATTAGCAGGAACGCCCGCACAGATGTGCGGGCGTTGTTTTTGCTTCCGGTCGGTTTGCTTCTGCGCCGGATCAAAGGAAGAGGACTTGAAAGCCTATCAAATACATGGTATTATTAGATTTAATAACGTACGGAAGGGAGCGCGCAGAGTGAAAATTTCAACCAAGGGGCGTTATGCGCTGCGCATGATGTTGGATCTGGCGGAGCACCAGAAGGATGGCTATGTGGCGCTGAAAGATGTAGCAGCCCGGCAGGGGATCTCTAAAAAATATCTGGAGCAGATCGTTCCGATTCTTAATCGTTCGGATGTGCTGCAGACGAACCGCGGGTTTCAGGGAGGATACCGGCTGGCCCGGAAGCCGAAGGATTATACGGTGGGCGAGATCCTGCGCCTGACCGAGGGAAGCCTGGCCCCGGTGGCCTGTTTGGAGCGCTCGCCGATGGAGTGTGAACGCAGCGCAGGCTGTGCCACGCTGCCGGTTTGGCAGGGACTGCACAAGGTGATCTGCGAGTATTTGGACGGTATTACGCTGCAGGATATTTTGGACCGGGAGCAGGTACGCCAGATCGACGATTACAGTATCTGAGCGGAAGGATCGCTCTGGATTGGAAAAAGTGAACCCGGACATTGTGCAGGGAGCATGTTCGGATGAGAAAGAGCGGCCTGGCGGAACAGAAATGCTCCGCCGGGCCGCTCTTTGCAGTGAACAGGAGGAAATAGGGGAAAATGGTTTATTCGGAGAACATGGGGGTAGAAAGATAACGCTCTCCCGTATCGGGAAGAAGAGCGACAATCAGTTTCCCTTTGTTTTCTGGCCGCTTGGCCAGTTGGGTCGCCGCCCACACAGCAGCGCCGGAAGAAATGCCAACCAGTACGCCCTCATGGCGGGCCAGCGCGCGGCCTGTGGCAAAAGCGTCCTCATTTTCTACGGGAATAATTTCATCGTACACCGTAGTGTTCAAAGTATCCGGAATAAAAACCCGCGCCAATGCCCTGGATTTTATGAGGACCGGGCGTTCCTTTTGAGAGTACTGGAGAGCCGGCGGGTTCTACCGCCACCACTTTCATGTTGGGGGTTTTGGCTCTTCAGGTATTCCCCCACGCCGGAAATGGTGCCGCCAGTGCCCACGCCGGCAACGAAGATGTCCACTTTGCCGTCGGTGTCTGCCCAGATTTCGGGGCCGGTGGTGGCGCGATGGACAGCGGGGTTGGCAGAATTGGTAAACTGGCTGGGAATAAAGCTGTTGGGGGTAGCTTCGGCCAGTTCCTTTGCCTTGGCGATGGCGCCTTTCATACCAAGTGCGCCGTCGGTCAACACCAGTTCGGCGCCGTAGGCTTTGAGCAGGTTGCGGCGTTCTACACTCATGGTTTCAGGCATGGTAAGGATCACGCGGTACCCCCGGGCGGCCGCCACGGCGGACAGGCCAATGCCTGTATTGCCGGAAGTGGGTTCGATGATCACAGAATCGGAATGCAGCAGCCCTTTGGCCTCGGCATCGTCAAGCATAGCTTTAGCGATGCGATCTTTGACGCTGCCGGCAGGATTGAAATATTCCAGTTTGGCTACTACAGTAGCCTGCAAATCATTGGCTGTTTCATAATTTTTCAGTTCCAGCAAGGGGTGCCGCCGATCAAATCGGTTATTTTTTCATAAATTTTCATCGTGGAATCTCCTTTCAAGGTGTCATTCTAATAATTAGGCGGGGATATTCTGTATTTTTGGCAGGGTATAGTGTTCTTATCACAGTGACGAAAGCAATCAGCGGCGACATCGTCTCATAACAACAGAATCTTTCATGGTAAGCGCTCCAAAACTCATAATACATATATGAATGATAGGTAAAGAGTAGCACAGGTTTCGTGTTTGTCAAGGGGGATTCCAAAGATTTCTTTTTTTTTAGCGAAAATGTTGAAATCATCATTGACAAACAGTACCTATGCGCGTATTATACAAAACACATAAAACAAATAGGATTTATAGATGATTTGGGAAATGGAGGCAGTGAATGGGGTTTATATTAAAAATGCTCCGCCGCAATTTCAGGAATGGGCGAATGTGTCCATTCGTGAGCGACGGCCTGTTATAGGAAACAGCGGAGCGATGCAGTAAGCATACGCAAAAGCATTCGGGCGGGCCTTATGATAAAAAATGCGGCCATGCCGCAGAATTAACGGAGATATTTTTTATTAGTAAGGGTTTTACAGATGTATACATATCAAAGCCAATATCATTTTGAAACGATTCAACTGCATGCGGGACAGGAACAGCCAGATCCGGCCACGGATGCCCGTGCGGTGCCTATTTATCAAACTACATCCTATGTGTTTCATGATTGCGCCCATGCGGCGGCGCGTTTCGGTTTGGCGGATGCCGGCAATATATACGGCCGCCTGACGAACTCGACCCAAGATGTGTTTGAACAGCGCATCGCAGCGCTGGAGGGCGGTGTGGCGGCGCTGGCCACGGCCTCCGGCGCTGCGGCAATTACTTATACCGTTCAGGCATTGGCTCAGGCGGGGATCACATCGTGGCGCAAAAACGATTTATGGCGGAAGCTATAATCTGCTGGAACACACGCTTCCGCAGTACGGCATTTCCACTACTTTCGTCAACGTACATGATCTGGACGAAGTGGAAAGGGCCATTCAGGACAATACCAAAGCCATCTATCTGGAAACCTTGGGTAATCCGAACAGCGATATTCCCGATATGGATGAGATCGCTGCCATTGCCCATAAGCATGGCTTGCCGCTGGTGATCGACAATACGTTCGGCACGCCCTATTTGATCCGTCCGATTGAACACGGCGCTGACATCGTGGTGCATTCCGCTACCAAATTTATTGGCGGCCACGGCACTACGCTGGGTGGTGTGATCGTGGACAGCGGCAAGTTTGACTGGAAAGCCTCCGGCAAATATAAGCCCATTGCTGCGCCGAATCCGAGCTACCACGGCGTTTCCTTTGTGGACGCGGCCGGTCCTGCCGCCTTCGTTACCTATATCCGGGCCATCCTGTTGCGCGATACCGGCGCTACGCTTTCTCCGTTCAATGCCTTTTTGCTGCTTCAGGGTACGGGAACCCTTTCGCTGCGGCTGGATCGTCATGTGGAAAATACAAAAGCAGTGGTGGATTTTCTGGAGAAGCATCCCAAAGTGGAGCACGTAAATCATCCATCTCTGCCTGAGCATCCAGATCATGCGCTTTATGAAAAGTATTTTCCGAATGGTGGCGCCTCAATCTTTACTTTTTGAGATTAAGGGAGGGCAGGAAGAGGCGCATCGGTTTATTGATAAGCTGAAAATTTTCTCCCTCCTGGCCAATGTAGCAGATGTGAAAAGTCTGGTGATCCATCCTGCGACTACGACCCATTCCCCAGCTGACATCAGAGGAGTTACTGGATCAGGGGATATATCCCAACACCATTCGTCTGTCGATTGGTACAGAACATATTGAGGATATTTTGGCCGACCTTTCAGGCGTTCGAGAATTGATCCTTGACAAACGAGAGCCGGGGCCATCATCCGTGGCGACCCCGGCTTCTTAATTCTGAATTGAGGACAGGAAGAGTCCCCTGCGAAAAGGAGGAGCGGAAGCGGCACGGGGCGGCGTGTCCGGAGGCGGAATTGCCGGCGTATCCGGAGTGTGTGCCATGGGTGGCAGAATGGGCTGATTTTGTCGGCTCTACAGCGGCCATTGCGGCAGATGCGGTCACGTCCAAGCGGCAGGAATTTATTTGGTACGGAACGCAGCATTGTGAAACACTTGTCTTATCACGGCCGGGACAAACGGTTTTGCCCGCCGAATAGAAAACTGACCGCACGGGGACAGCATGTTGTGTGCGGCCAGGGCGGTGAGGCGATCCTTTTGAAGGAGGCAGCCACGGCCGCGGCCTGCAGGTGTATCGATCGCATGATCGAGTTAGGATAAAAGCAGACAGGAGGAAGCGAAAAAAATGGCGCGCAAAGCGATGATCGCCATGAGCGGCGGCGTGGATTCGAGCGTTGCGGCGCTTTTTAATGCAGCAGCACGGCTGGACATGTGCTGGTGTAACTATGAAACTGTATCAAAATGAAACGGTGGGGCGTGCGGCACCCATACCTGCTGTACGCTGGAAGATGTAGAAGATGCCCGGGCGGTGGCCTATGCACTGGGTATGAAGCACTATGTTTTTAATTTTTCGGATCGTTTCCGCGAAACAGTGATAGAGCGTTTTGTACGGGCCTATCAAGCGGGTTGTACACCAAATCCCTGTATCGACTGCAATCGTTTTTTGAAATTTGAAACGCTGCATCACCGGGCGCGGAGTTGGGGTATGATGTCGTAGCTACAGGGCACTATGCGCGTGTCGAATATGACAAGGAGAGACAAAAATTTTTGTTGAAAAAGGCAAAAGACCCTACTAAAGATCAAAGTTATGTGCTATACTCAATATCACAGGAACAGCTTTCCCGCACATGTTTTTCCATTGGGAGCGCTGAAGAAGACACAGACGCGGGGAATTGCACAGGCGCATGGTTTGGTGAATGCCAGGAAGCACGACAGCCAGGATCTCTGCTTTGTGCCGGAGGGCGATTATGCGGCTTTTCTCGAACGCTTCACCGGAAGTGACTGCCCACCCGGTGATTTTATTGACGAAAAAGGGCATGTGCTGGGCCGGCACCGCGGGCTGATCCGCTATACCGTGGGCCAACGCCGCGGTCTGGGGCTGTCCTTTCCGGAACCGATGTATGTCAAGGCAGTGGACGCTGCGGCGAATACAGTCACACTTGCTCCGGAGCACGCACTGTATTCACGGACGCTGATAGCGAGCGACATCAATTTGATTGACTGTGGAAGCATTACGGAACGCTGCGCGTGAAGGCGAAAGTGCGCTATCGGCACCAAGAGCAATGGGCCAGTGTGCGTCAGGAAGGGGCACGGCTTCGGATCGTTTTTGACGAACCCCAGCGAGCGATTACCAAAGGGCAGGCTGTGGTGCTTTACGACGGGGAAACTGTGCTCGGCGGCGGTACGATTGAGGATACGGAATAAAACCGATCGGATGCATGGCGTCCGTAAAATAAGGAGAGGTATTGCAATGGACAACAAGCGTTTTGAACTGAACAAAAATCTGGCGCAGATGCTCAAGGGCGGCGTCATCATGGACGTTACCACCCCGGAGCAGGCAAAGATCGCAGAGGAGGCCGGCGCCTGCGCGGTCATGGCGCTCGAGCGCATCCCGGCGGACATCCGCGCGGCTGGCGGCGTATCCCGCATGAGCGATCCCAAAATGATCAAGGGCATCCAGCAGGCCGTGTCCATCCCGGTTATGGCAAAATGCCGCATCGGCCATTTTGTGGAAGCGCAGATCCTGCAGGCCATTGAAATCGATTATATTGATGAAAGCGAAGTGCTTTCGCCCGCCGACGATAAATATCACATTGACAAAACGGCCTTTGACGTGCCTTTTTGTCTGCGGCGCACGTGATCTGGGCGAAGCGCTCCGCCGCATCGCAGAGGGCGCGAGCATGATCCGCACCAAGGGCGAGCCGGGCACGGGCGATGTGGTGCAGGCTGTGCGCCATATGCGCATGATGCAGGCGGAGATCCGACGCATTGGCGCCATGAGCGATGACGAGCTGTTTGACGCTGCAAAAGAGTTGCAGGTGCCCTATGATTTGGTGCAATATGTGCATGAACACAAGAGATTGCCTGTGGTCAACTTCGCCGCCGGCGGCGTCGCCACCCCGGCGGACGCCGCGCTCATGATGCAGCTCGGTGCGGAAGGCGTATTCGTCGGCTCGGGCATCTTCAAATCCGGCGACCCGGCAAAGCGTGCGGCGGCGATCGTGAAGGCAGTGACCAATTACACCGACGCCAAGCTCTTGGCAGAACTGTCCGAAGATCTGGGTGAAGCCATGGTTGGCATTAACGAGCAGGAAATCGAGCTGCTGATGGCGGAGCGGGGCAAATAAGCCATGACCATCGGTGTTTTGGCCCTGCAGGGGGCCTTTGCAGAGCATGAGCAGATGCTGGAGCGGCTTGGGGAAAGTACTTTTGAAATCCGCCAGAGACGCGATCTGGAGCGCAGCATGGATGGCCTGATCATTCCCGGCGGGGAGAGCACGGTACAGGGGCAAGCTCCTGCGGAGCTGGGGATCTTTGAGGAATTGAAGGCCCGCATTCAGGGGGGCCTTCCCACATTCGGCACCTGTGCGGGGTTATTGCTGCTGGCCCGGCGCATTGAGAACGACGCGCGCATACATTTTGCTGCGATGGATATCACGGCGGTACGCAACGCTTACGGCCGCCAGCTGGGCAGCTTTCACACGGAGGCGAATTTTGCCGGCGCCGGAAAGGTCCCCATGACGTTTATCCGCGCGCCCTATATCGCTTCGTGCTCCGGAGCGGCCCGGCCGTTGGCAGAAGTGGATGGAAAAATCGTGGCGGCCCGGGAGAATCATCTTCTGGTCACTGCATTTCATCCGGAATTGGATGAAAATCCCACGGTTCATACGTATTTCCTGAATATGATCCGGAAAAAAGGATGAAAAAAGGCATCCCGCACCGCGCAGCGGTGCGGAGCGTTTTTATCCTTCCATAGTGGAAGCGCGCAAAAAGAATATGCTGGGTGCTTAAGACTCGTTGCCGGGAAACTGGGGAATGCCGGCAAAGTCCGCCTGCACTGAGTGGAGTATGTTGACCAAGACATCATGGTATTCTTCCTGGCTGGCGGCGGCTTCTGCGGCTGCAGTAAGCCTGTACCAAGGAGAGGGACGGTGCATCTTATAAAAAGTCCTGGATTTCCTGGGAAATAGGGATCTTCCAGGTATCGTTGCTACCAGACCATCGCAGAACGCACCGGAGAGTCTTCGGCCGTATTGAGCGGCGGCGCGGGCTTCACCTTCATGTCTGCATATACGTTGTATCAATTCTGCAGAAGTACATTCTCGCCCAGGTAAATTTTGTAGGGGATGTTGTGATCGTACTTCGTGGAAAAAAACGCCTTTCGCTGCTCCGGGAAAAAAGAAAAAATGCTCCTGTCCTAGCAACTACCTTTTGCTGAGATAGATGTGGATACTGCTTCTGTAGTGCCGCCTGACTTGGCGGAACAAACTGCCCGCCTACGTTGTGCGCGCTGCCACACACTGCGCTTGGCGAACAGAGATGTCTACCGGCTTTTCTGCTGCGGCTTGCTGCATCGTTTCCGGCAGGATACGTACGCTTTCTCAACGGTTTGGTTATTGTTGATTTCGCGCGATAAAGTAAAATATGCTAAAAGGAATTGCGAAAAATTAAAAAATAGCTTCGCCGTGAAGCCGGGCATTGCATCGGAAGCGGAGAGTATGGTAAAATAGAGCAGCATTTGTGCGGCGTGGGCGCCATGCCGCCATAACAACGAAGGAAATGGAGGAATCCCATATGAGAAAGAATTTCGGTGCAAAGCCCTGGACCTATCCCCAGCCGGTGTTCATTGTGGCCACTTATAACGAGGACGGCATGCCCAACGCCATGAATGCGGCCTGGGGCGGCATCTGTGATGATACGCGCATTACGATGTGCCTGAGCGCGGGACACAAAACGGTGAAAAACCTGCTGGCGCGGGGGGCGTTCACCGTCAGCATGGCGGAAGCGAACCAGGTGGTCCCCTGCGACTATGTGGGTATCGTGTCGGGCAACAAAGAAGCGGACAAAGTGGCAAAGGCAGGTTTTCACACCACGAAATCCTCCTTTGTAGACGCGCCGCTGATCGATGAGCTGGCTATGGCCCTGGAATGCACTGTAGTCAGCTATGACGCCGAAAGCGGCTGCCTGATCGAGAGATCGTCAATGTATGTGCGGATGAACGTGTGCTGGACGGCGAAGGCAGCATCGATCCGGACAAACTCCAGCCTATTGTGTTTGACCCGGTGAAAGCGGCTTATCGTGTGCTGGGTGAGAAAGTGGGCAATGCGTTTTCCGACGGAAAGCAGCTGCGGTGATTTGGCAGGAAATAAACGGCGGTTGACCGCGCGCATCGGCGCGGCCAACCGCCGTTTTATGCTTCTTCTGCGTAACGGGCCAGGAATTGGCGCGTGCGTTCGCAGCGGGGGTGATCGATAACCTGATGAGGGTCGCCCTGTTCCACGATCACGCCGCCGTCCATAAAGATAACCTGATCGGCCACATCCCGGGCAAAGGCCATTTCGTGGGTCACAATGATCATAGTGGTTCGTTTTTCTGCCAGAGTGCGGATTACCCGCAGCACTTCGCCGGTCAGCTCCGGATCCAAAGCGCTGGTGGGCTCGTCAAAGCACAGAATGTCTGGTTGCAGCGCCAAAGCGCGGGCGATGGCCACACGCTGCTGCTGGCCGCCGGAGAGTTGATAAGATAGTGATCCGCCCGATCCGCCAGACCCATTTGTTCCAGCAATGCTCGGCCGGCTGCTTCGATGGATGCGTGGCTTTCGCCGCCATGCTCTTTGCCAGCAGTTCGCGGGCCAGCGTGATATTTTGCAGGGCGGTGTACTGTGGAAAGAGATTGAAGTTTTGGAATACCAGCCCGAAGTGGAGCCGCTTGGTGCGGATGTCCCGCTCATATTGGGCGGGGCTGTCCTCGGCGCTGAAAATTGTAGTGCCGGCCACGGAGATAGAACCGCCGTCCGGTTTTCCAAAAAGTTGAGGCACCGCAGCAGCGTGGTCTTGCCGCTGCCGGAGGCGCCGATGATGGACAGGGCCTGCCCTTTTTCCAGAGAGAAGCTGATGTCCTGCAGCACCTGGGTGGCGCCGAACTGCTTTTCCAGATGGGATACTTCCAAAATCGCCATATTGCAGCCCCCTTTACTTGAAATAATCCAGCCGCCGCTCGATGCGGTTGAACAGAATGGTCAGCACACCCACAAAGAGCAGGTAGAACGCGCCGCTGTAAAACAGCGGCCATATCAGGCCGGCGCTTTTCATGAAAGAATAGCCCGTGAACGTCAGCTCGTAAAACAGCAATGATGCGGGCCAGGGATGTGTCTTTACCAGGTTGATGACCTCGTTGGACATGGGAGGCACGATGCGCTTGATCATCTGCAGCAGCGTGACCTTGAAAAAGATCTGCCGCTTCGTCATACCCAGCACTTCGCCGGCCTCCCGCTGCCCCAGAGGAACACCCTGAATGCCGCCGCGGTAAATAACGGAAAAATAGCAGGCGTAGTTCAGGGTGAATGTGACCACGGTGGCGCTCATGCGCCCGACAGGCCCGCCCCACAGCCCGCAGCCCAGCAGTCCCGGTACATAGAACACGGCGATCAGCTGAAGCATCAGCGGCGTGCCGCGAATGATCCACACCAGAATGCCGCACACCGTGCCGATGGGGCGGAAAGCGGCCAAAGTTCGCGTCAGCGCGCCGGGCGCTTCCTGGCCATAAAGCAGAAAGCGCAGCGGCGCCCATTTGCTCATGGAGCCGAAAGCAATGACAAGGCCCAGGGGCAGGGAGAACAGCAGCGTTAGAAAAAGATTTCCATCGTGGCTGCCAGGCTCTGCAGCAGGCTGATGGTAACATTCAGAAAACATTTGGCGTCACATCCTTGTATTTGAATGGCAGGGGCAAAGGCAGAGAGCGGAGGCTCCCCCTGCCTTTGCATAGAGAAGGTACGAATCGAGCGAAAAACGGTTTACTGCGCTGCGGTGATGACCACCTGAGCGTTTTTGCAGTAAGCGTTGGTGCAGTGCATGGAAGAAGTGACTTCGTCGGTCAGCGTCATGCCGTTCCATACCACATCGATGTTTTTGGAATTCAGCTCCATGATCTTGTTGTCCCAGTCGATGACGACGAATTGTGCTTCCACGCCCAGTTTTTCGGCCACCAGTTTGGCCAGGTCGGCATCAAAGCCGATCCACTCGCCGTTCTCGTCTTTATAATCCATGGGAGCGAACTCGGTGATGCCTACGATCAGCGTGCCTTTGTCCTGGATGTAAGCCACGTCACCGTCTTCGGCGGGAGTAAACTCGGCAGGTTCACTCTGTTCCACCAAAAGATCCTGGGAGATGGCATAGGTGTCGGCCAAGGCAGCCATGGTGCCGTCGGCGTAAGCCTCGGCGAAAACAGTATTGATATAATCGGTCAGGTCGCTGTCCTGACGGCAGCCCACGCCGTATTCCTCTTCGGTGAGGCGATCGGTGTAGGTCAGATCAGGGTAACTGGTGCCTTCGCCGATCATGGCGCCGGCCATCAGCAGATCGATGATGGCTGCCTCAGAGGTGCCGGACGCCACTTCCATCAGCGCGTCGGCCTGGGAAGACACGGCGTTATAAGTATAGCCGTTTTCTTTGGCAATGGCTTCGCCGGCGGAACCGGCCTCTACGGCATACATTATGCCCGCTGACTGGTTATCGTCTGCAGAGCCGGGGGGTGTTGGCATTGCCGCCGCAGGCGGCCAGAGAGCCGGTCATGGCCAGAGAGAGGGCAAGAGCCGCAAGTTTTTTGCTGTTTTTCATCATGTCATCCTCCAAATTCAGTGAATTGATGTATTTCATTAATTCGGTAACAGTTTACCATACTAAATTATAAATGTAAAGAAGCGCTTCTGATGAATAGGAGACAAATTCAAAGCGCATTTTTTGTGCAGATTGCCTTTTGCATTTTATGGAGCCAAGCGGGTTGACACGCGCAAACAGTTCGTTATAATTTAGTTATCATAAATAATTACTTAAGATAATTATTGTAAAAATAATGGTTCAGGAGGCGCGTATGGAAATTGAAGCGGTGCAGGAGCTGATGGCGGCCTGTCATGAGGCCAAACGGATTACAGAACTGCTGCCTGCTGCCGAAGGGGATGACGCCCCGTCATATTGGAGTAATCGATGCAATTCACGGTTTGAGCCGGGAAGGCGATGTCTGTGTTAGCGCTGTCAGTGCCCGATTGGGGATTACGCGCCCCAGTGTGACCCGCCTGATTGGGGAGTTGGAGCAGCTTGGTGCGGTGGGCAAACAGGCGGACACGAACGATAAACGGGTCGTTTGGGTTTCTCTGACAGCACTGGGACAGCAATACTATGATTTTTATGTGTTTGGCTACCACAGTTTTCTGGCGGAGTGCTTTGAAGAGTTGGATCCAGCGGATCTGTGCACAACGGCGGAAACCATCCGCCGGGTGTATCAGATTATGCGGAAACGTCCCATGGAAAGTCTCCGCTTGCGCAAGACCGAACCACAGGAGAAGGAGTAATCGAGTCAATATGAAACCGTTTGAGCGAACTTTGGACACACAACTGATTTTATCGATTGTGGCGACTGGAATTATGTCTTTTTCCGGCGTGGTGGTGGAAACGGCCATGAATGTGACCTTCCTGCACTGATGGAGGAATTTTCTGTGACGACCGCCACAGTGCAGTGGATTACCACAGGATATCTGCTGATGCTGGCGCTGGTAATCCCGGCATCTTCCTATCTGAAGCGGCGCTTTGCAATGAAAGCACTGTTTCTGACAGCGGCGCTCCTGTTCCTTTTGGGAACCGTGCTGGCTGCCGCGGCACCGTCCTTTTCCTGGCTTCTGGGCGGACGGCTGATCCAAGGCGTGGGTACGGGACTGGCGCTGCCGCTGATGTTCAACATTGTGCTAGAGCAGGCACCGCTGGACAAAATGGGGCTGATGATAGGGGTAGCGTCGCTGATTACGGCGGTGGCTCCCGCGGTGGGACCCTTTGCCGGCGGCGCTATTGTGGAAGCGTTCGGCTGGCGCATGATTTTGTGGTGCTGCTACCATTGCTGTTTCTGTCATTGGTATTCGGTGTCACGTCCATCCGGCAGGTGTCGGAATTGGTGCGTATGTCTTTTCCATGGCTGGAATATTTGCTGCTGGTTTGTGCGTTCGCGTGCTTTATCTTTGCGTTGACCGGCGCGTCCTCCGCCGGCTGGTTCAGCGCACATACGCTGGGGCTTCTGGCAGCGGCGGCGGTGTGCGCGGCGGCGTTTTATTTCCACTGCAAAGGTACGCAGGCGCCGCTCATCCGGGTGCAGGTGTTCCGCTGTGCTCCGTTCACGCTGAGTATGCTGGCCATTTGTGTGTGCAGATGATCTGCTTGGGCATCGGCTTTTTAATTCCGAACTATGCTCAGCTTGTTTTGCATCAGAATGCTTTTGCAGCGGGTTGTCTGTTGCTGCCGGGCTGTATTGTGGGCGCGGCGGTCTCACCGTTCAGCGGTCGATTGCTGGATCGTTTCGGCGCAAAGCGCCCCATTCTAATAGGAAGCCTGGCAATTCTGTTTGCAGCGGTGTGTTTCGGCGTTTTTACCCTGCAGCTGAATGCTGCTATGTTTTTGGTTATTTATCTCTTTTTGCCTTTGGTCAGGGCTGTTCTATGGGCAACAGCATGACCAACGGCCTGCGCCAGCTCAGTGCGGAGCTGAATGCTGACGGCAACGCGGTGATCAATACGACCCAGCAGCTGGGCGGCGCTGTCGGCACGTCGATTGTCAGCTCCATTGTGGCGGCTGCCCAGGCACAGCTGCCGGGGACGTAGTCACAGGTACTATGCTGGGCAGCCATGCTGCGTTTATGATGCTGGCCGCACTGGCTGTCATGATGCTGTGCTGCTCGTTGGGAGCGTTTTATCATATGGGAAAGCGCAGTACGGTTCGATCGTTCTGTGTACAGGAGAAAGGAAGCCGCTGAGCGGTCCATATTCCGGCAAACAAGCGCGCCGCAGGGTATAACCCCTGCGGCGCGCTTGTTTGCTGTGGCCATGGAACTCAGGTGCTGCGCACTATTTTATAATATGTTTTGGCGGTAAAGGAATATACCAGGGCGTAAATGGCGCTGAAAATCAGCAGCGTGCCCACGGTGCACAGGGCAAAAGAGTTTGACGTCGGTCAGTGAGAACAGCAAAAGAAGCTTGCGGATCATGGAAAAGGCCATCAGAATATGCAGTGCGGCTGCAGCCAGAGGCAGGAAGAATACCATCCGCACCTGGCTGTTGATGGTTTGGCGCACTTCCCGGCGGCTCATGCCCACCTGCTGCATGATCTCAAAAACGCTTGCGGTCTTCGTATCCCTCGCTGACCTGTTTGTAATAGATAATCAGTGTAGTAGCGGATAGGAAGAGGATTCCCAGAAACATACCCAGGAACAAAAATCCGCCGTACATGGAATAAAAATCGATCGCGCTGAGCTGGCGGCTGTTCATATAAATATCGTCAGCCGCGCCGATTGTATTGTTTAAAACATTGTAAAAAGCGATCTTTTCCGCGTCGGTGCCGTCGCAGTCCAGATAGCAGTCGAGGTAAGTGGTGAAATTTCCACCGCTTTGCGCGTAAATAGCGGAAAGAACACTGTCATCCGCCCGACAAACCCAGCGTTGGGGACGTTGGAAATCATGGCGCGGCTTTCGCCTTGAAACGTATCCAGCGTACCCGCCACACGGTAGGAAGTGGCTTCGATCCGGAAAGTTTCCGGTACGGTTCCTTCAGAGGTGTAGACCAGCATTTCGTCCGGTGCCAGGGATACGGCGCGGCCGGTCAGGCGGTTGTATTCTGCTGCGGTCATCAGGGAAACGGTATATTCGATCCCTCCTGCTGATTTTCGAAATGAAAGGTGTCGCCGGACAGGGTCCAGTAGACCCGGGAATGGATGATATAGCTTTCATGGCGCAGTGTGCGGCCTTCTTCGGCAGCCGCAGCCTCCGTCTGGGCCAGCAGTGCAGCAGGATCTGCATCGGTCAGGCATTTTTCTGCCGTTGTGAGATCTGGATGTCATGGGGATACAGGTTATCCAGTGTGTTGCCAAGGCCGAGATACAGGCATACGGTGGTGGATACTGTGACGAGCACCATGGTGGAGAGGATGCAGATGTTGGCAAGCCCCACGGCGTTCTGCTTCATACGGTAAAGCATACCGGATACAGCCGTAAAGTGCTGGGGCTGATAATAAAAGCGCGATTGGCGCGCAGACGTTTCAAAACGGCAATAGAACCGGCGGTAAACAGACAGAATGTGCCGATGATAACCAGAAACACTGCCACGAAAAACAGCAGCATGGCAGAAATGGGATCTTTACGGTCAGGGAAATCCAATAGCCGCCCAGGAGAGCCGCCAGACCGAGCGCTGCCAGGACCCATTTGGTGCGGGGCTCTTTTTCACCGGTGTGGTCGCTGTGCAGAAGTTCAATGGGCTTTGAGCGGCCCAGCCGCACCAGGTTGCTCAGCAGTGTTAGCAAGAACAAAAACCAAATAAAACAATGGTCTGGCCGATGGCGCCCGGGCTGATATCGAAACCGAACTGAACTGGCAGATTGGTCAGGCGCAGCAGCAACAGAAGCACCAGTTTGGAAAGAGAATGCCTGCGGTAAGCCCGCCGGCAATGGCTGCCAGAGCGCACAGAAACGTTTCCCAGAAAAGCAGATGGGCTGTGTGCCGTTTTTCCATGCCCAGCACATGATAAAGACCAAGTTCTCTGCGGCGGCGCTTCATCACAAAATTGTTGGCATACAGCATCAAAACAATGGAAAACAGGGCGATGATCATGCAGCCAAGTGCCATCAGGCTCTGGATATAGGCCGCGCCCCGCACATTGGCGATCAAGTCGCTTTTGGTGAGGTAGGCTACGATGTAGAACATGGCTGCTGTGCCGCCGCAGGAGAGAAGATACGGCAGGTAAAACTGACCGTTGCGGGTCAGATTCACCAGTGCCAGATGAGGGTAGAAGCTGCCCTTACGCATGTACTTCACCGCCTTGGGCCAGCACGGTCAATGTCGGAAATGCGGGCGAACATCGCTTCCTGGCTCTCTTCGCCGCGATAAAGCTGGTGGTATACTTCGCCGTCGCGCAGAAACAGCACCCGCCGGGCGTGGCTGGCGGCTTTGACGGAATGCGTGACCATTAAAATGGTCTGTCCGTCGGCGTTGACGCAGCCAAACAGATCCAGCAGATTGTCCGCTGCGCGGGAGTCCAGCGCACCGGTGGGTTCATCTGCAAGAATGATCTGAGGATTGGTAATCAGCGCTCGGGCTACTGCCGCGCGCTGCTTCTGACCACCGGATACTTCGTAAGGGTATTTGCTCAGCAGCTCCTGGATACCGAGCTGTTTGGCAATGGGGCCGAGCCGGCTGCGCATGGTGTCATAGGACCTGCCTGCCAGCACCAGAGGCAGGAAGATATTGTCTTCCAGTGAAAATGTGTCCAGCAGGTTGAAATCCTGAAATACAAAACCCAGATTTTCGCGGCGGAACGCAGCCAGCTTGCCGTCCGGAATTTTGCTCAGATCCTTGCCTGAGAGCAGTACCTCGCCGGATGTGGGGCGGTCCAAAGCGGCCAGAATGTTCAAAAGGGTGGTTTTTCCGCTGCCGGACTCTCCCATGATTGCTACATATTCGCCCTGTTCCACTGAAAAGTTTACGTTGGTCAGCGCATGTACCTGATTGCCGCCAAAACAGGGGAACATAGGTCTTTTCAGGTGCCGTACTTCCAAAAATGACCATCAAACGGTGCCTCCTCGATTTATTGTGGCTTTATCTTACCAGTACTGCAGTTTGTGTGCCATCGTTTTGGCTTACAGTTTGCTCTGCATAGCTTACATTTTTGTAAGAAGCAGGCCATAGGAACCGGTGGCTGGTGCGGTCTGGAAGTGTTCCAGCAGATATTTACCGCGCCAGGAGGCCGTACAGCATGGTCTGGAGCAGATCATTGGCTTTTTTGCTCGGCATCGGACGCAGCGTCTTCGCGGATGTATATGCCGAGAAAGTGGACAAAGCTTCGAAACTGCAGCAGAGCTTCTTCCATGGATAACTGGCTGCGCAGAGGCTCCTTTTGCAGAACAGACTGCAGCGCTGCATTGTTAAAGCGTCGAATTCTGCGCGGCATTTTCCGATTTCCTGCTGCAGACGGTTTTGGGGATACAGCAATAGATCGCTGAACAGCTTGCGGTGCAGGGGATGCTGCCTAAAAAAGCGCATGCGGACAGTAAAAGTATTGTTCTACCGTGACTGTGGAAAGATTGATCTCGCTGCGGAGATAGCGTGTCATATCATCAAAAAGCACATGCACGCAGGATAGATAGAGCGCGTCCTTATTTTTGTAATAATGATACAAAAAGCCCTTTGAAAGATTTCCGCGGGCACAGATCTGGTTGAGGGAGTCTTCCTTCGTAGCCGTCTGGCAAATTCGGTGAAAGCATGGTAAGAATCAGCGCTCGGCTTTTCTGATTTTTTCGCTCTGCTCCATAAACGATTGCTCCTGTTACAATGATTACACTTTTATCATATTTCGATTATAGTATAGCAACAATACGGGAACAACTTCAAGGAAGGGGTTGATTCGGAGCATTTTATTTGGGGTAGCATAAAACAAGCCAATTGGTCTGTTTTTGTAAAAGGAGGAATTTCTATGAAGAAGTATTGATTATACTCTGCGCCGCATTGTTGAGTATGGGTCTGCTGGCAGGCTGTGCCGGGCAGGAACAGAATAAAACCGGACAGGAAACGCTCAGCGCTGCGGCGGATCTGATCGGACAGGCGGATGCCGATGTCAAGGATCTGTTCGGCGGAGGAGAGGAGAACTGGACAGAAGACCAATCCACCTATATTGGCCGGATTTATACGGCGGAACTGTATGATGCACCGGTGACGATCTATACTACCTGTGATGCCGACAATCTGGTCAGCAGTGTGTCAATTTGGATTTCGGATGGCACGCAGGCGGTGAGCGAGGAACAGCTCTCGGCATGGCAAGGCTATATCAGTGATGCGACCGGCGTGTCGATGGAGGAAATGCCTGTGTCTGGAAGAATCGGGCACACAATCCTGGCGGTGGCAGGTGGAAAATACTTTTATACGCTGCGGCTGCTGGGCGATATACTTACACTGGATATCCTTCCCGCAGTTGGAGAACTGCATTGATGTGATGTCCGGCTGGATATGCAAGCACGCGCTGATCCCAGCGCGCGTGCTTGCTTTTTTGCATCTGCACCAGCCTTTTCTCCTTTATTCCACAACGGCCGGTCCGCCGGAGAGATGGAGGTAAACCCGGGTGCCGGTTCCGGGGACCGAGGAAATGGTCAGGTCATGGCCCAGGCGGCCCGGTGATTTTTTGCACAGGTACAGCCCGATCCCGGTGGATTTTTTATCGTTGCGGCCGTTGCAGCCGGTGAATCCTTTTTCAAATACGCGCGGCAGATCCTCACTGCGGATGCCGATGCCGTTGTCGGCAATCACCAGGCAGCTGCCGTCTTTGAGAATCCGGATGCAGCCGCCGGGATGCGTGTATTTCAGCGCGTTGGACAGAAGCTGCTCGATCACGAAAGAGAGCCATTTTTCATCCGTCAACACGGTCATGCCCGTGGGCTGAAAAGAGAGGGAGATCTTTTGAGAATGAACAGTTTGGCGTATTTGCGTGCGCAGGCGCGAACGATTTCGTCCAGGGGACAGCGGCGGAACAAATAGTGGTGTCATCGTTGCCCAGGTGCAGATAGGTCAAAACCATTCCCACGTATTGCTCGATTTTGAACAGCTCCGCCGACAGTTCCCGGCTGCGCTGGCCGTGTTCTGCCTGCAGCAGAAGCTGCATGGCGGCGATGGGCGTTTTAATCTGATGAACCCAAAGGGTAAAGTAATCCGTCAGATCGTGGTAGCGGTTTTCATTTTCTGCGGCTAAACGCGTGCGATGGGCGCAGATTTTTTGGAGAAGGGCCTGATAGTCTGCCTCCAGAGCGTCATCCGGTTCGGGAAGAGAGAAAGCCGAGGTTTCCACACAGGAACGAAGCGCGGCAAGTGCACGGCTCTTGCGCAGATAGCGGACAAAAGAAATGCACAGAGCGAGTGCCAGCAGCACGGCGCACAGACTCAGCGCATAAAGCAGAGCGTCCATTGGCATGCGGTAAAGGAAGAAAACCAGAGCGAAAAGCGCCAGGCAGCCCAGCTGCAGGGCGATGCTTTTTTTCTGCCGGCGCAGGAAACTGCGCAGCGGCGTTTTATTCCACAAGATACCCCACGCCCTTTCTGGTTTGGATCAGGTCGCGCACGCCGGCGCTTTCCAGCTTCCTGCGCAGCCGGTTGACGTTGACGCTCAGCGTATTTTCATCTACGAAGCTGTCTGATTCCCACAGGGCCGTCATGATTGCATCCCGTGAGACGATGTGCCCGTGTTGTTCCAGCAGCAGGCGCAGAATGCGGTACTCGTTGCGGCTCAGTGGAATTTTTGACATCCCCTGCAGCAGGGCTTCCTCATCGGTGTTCAGAAAGGCCTGGCCGCAGGGAAGCAGGTTGGCAGGTGCGGTAAAATCGTAGCTCCGGCGCAGCAGGGCTTGAATTTTTGCCGTGAGTACGGTCAGGTCGAAGGGTTTGGCAATGAATCGTCTCCGCCCAGCTGCATGGCCATCACGGCGTTCATTTGATCTGAGGCGGAAGAAAGGAAAATAATGGGCACGCAGGAGCGCCTGCGCAGTTCGGCGCACCAGTGGAACCCGTTGAAAAAAGGCAGGGAAATATCCAGCAGGATCAGCTGCGGGGCAAAGGCATCCACCTCGGCGAGCACATGTTCAAAATCCTGCACGCACTGTGTGGTATAGCCCCATTGACGCAGATGCTCCCCCAGCACACGGGCGATCACTTCGTCGTCCTCCACGATAAAAATGCGGTACATGATATATGCGCTCCTTTCTGTACGGCTTTTTCCGCAGTATAGCATTTTGGGCGGGGAAGTGTCTATTCTCTTAAATAAAACGTAAGAAAATTCCCAACTCATCTTGGCGGTCTTTGCTATATTGGTGAAAACCGGGGCGGGAGAAAAACGGCTTGGTTCGGGCGTATATTTGTTGCTATGAACAACAGGGCTGTTAACGCCGATGCGGCAGGAGTGAAGGAAAAACGGGTATACCTGTACGGCGGCGGTTCTGCGGGCAGAGTGAGTATCCCTTTGACAAAAGCAGTGAAATGCCGTATCCTTATATCGTAAAAAGGACAAAAAGGGGAATGGCGATGAAATCCATTTTAGAATATGATACCGTGTCGCTCAGTGACGATGGTACAGCACTGGTAATTATCGATCAGACGCTGCTGCCGGGCGAGATCAAGCTCCTGCATTTGACCGGACAGAACGAGATCTGGGAGGCCATCCAGGCCCTGCGGGTGCGTGGTGCGCCGGCCATCGGTGTGGCGGCGGCCATCGGGCTGTATTTGGCGGCCCGGGAGATCAAAGCAGGTGAACGCGGCGCGTTTCTGGAACGGCTGCACGCGGCGGCAGAGTACCTTAATTCTGCCCGCCCCACCGCAGTGAACCTTTCCTGGGCGCTGCGCCGCATGGAGCGCACAGCGCATCAGACCGCGGGCGGAGCGGAGGAAATTCGGGCGGCGCTGCACAGGGAATGTCTGGACATGTGGCAGGAGGATATTGATGTGTGCCGCCGTCTGGGGGAGAATGGCTTGTCCCTGGTAAAACCCGGCGATGGCCTCCTGACCCACTGCAACGCCGGCCAGTTGGCCACTGTGCGTTACGGTACTGCCACGGCACCCATGTATCTGGGCCATGCACGGGGTTATGGCTTCCATGTTTATTGTGATGAAACCCGCCCCCTGCTGCAGGGAGCACGGCTGACCAGCTTTGAGCTGTCCTCTGCTGGCATCGACACCACGCTGATCTGCGATAATATGGCGGCCTCCGTGATGAAAAAAAGGACTGATTGACGCGGTATTCGTGGGCTGCGATCGGGTGGCGGCCAACGGCGACGCGGCCAATAAAATTGGCACGCTGGGCGTGGCGAAAAGGCCAACCTGCGTTTCGGCGTGCCGTTTTATGTGGTGGCGCCTTCTTCCACCATTGACCTGCATACCCCAACTGGGGCAGATATCGTGATCGAAGAGCGCAGCGGCGATGAGATCTGCCGGATGTGGTATGAAAAGCGGATGGCGCCGGAGGGGGTCAAAACATGGAACCCGGCCTTTGATGTGACGGACAACGATCTGATTTCTGCCATTGTTACGGAATACGGTGTGGCCCGCGCGCCGTATACGGAATCGCTGAGGGATATTTTCTGTAAAAAGGAGGCGGCACAGATATGAGCTATCCCACCGATGCGCAGGCGCGTGAGGAAATTATCCGTGTGGGACGCCTGCTGTATGAGGAAGGGCTGAACACGGGCACCGACGGCAATATCAGCTGCCGTGTGGGCGGCGGAGCGCACCTGTGGACCACCGGATCGGGCAGCGCAAAAGGCTTCCTCACAGAGGATGATCTGGTAAAGACCGATTTGGAGGGGAACGTGCTGGAAGGAACGGCCAAGCCTTCCAGCGAACTGAAGCTCCATCTATGTGTCTACCGGCATAATGTCCTGGCACAGGCGGCGGCATGCTCACTCCATTGCCGCTACGGCGCTGGCCAGCGCCGGCGTGGATTGACGGAGCCGTTGCTGCCGACGGTGACGCTGCAGCTGGGGGAAGGTGTATACGGCGCCTTATGCGCTGACGGGCACACAGGCGGTGGCGGACAGTATTTTACCCTATGAGAGAGAACAATGCCGTGCTGCTGGCCAATCATGGGGCGGTGACCTGGGGAAAAGATCTGTGGCAGGCTTTACCCGCATGGAACGCTGGAGCGCTGCGCACAGATTCTGATCCAGACGCGAATGCTGGGAACACCTCAGTATCTGTCGGAGGCGCAGGAAGCGGAGCTGCATGCCTACGGTGTGCAGCTGGGCCATTTTTTCGCTGAACGGTATCCAGGGGAAGAGTTCGTATGGATTATCGGATTCGGGAACTGAAACCGGAAGACAACCGGCGCATCGGAATACATCATCCGAACGTGTCTGGTTGAATTCGGGGCCGATCATGCGGGCACCGCTTGGGCTGACCCGGATTTGGGCCGTTTTTCGGAGGTTTATAATGAAGAAGGAAGCCAGTATTGGGTGGCTGAGGGAATGTCGGGGCGAAGTGATCGGCGGCGTGGGGATCGGCCGGATAGACAGTGTCGCCGGCGTGTGTGAGCTGCAGAAAATGTATTGCCTGCCTGAGGCCAGGGGGTACCGGCGCGGCCCATGCCCTGATGAAAACAGCGTTGGCTTATGCCAGGAAGCACTATTGTCGGTGTTATCTGGAAACGTTGGAAAATATGGTTGCTGCACAGAAGTTTTATGAGAAATACGGCTTCGGAGAATCGCAGAGTCTTTGGTGGAAACAGGGCATTATGCGTGCGATGTGCGTTACAGCAAGGAATGGGGTACAGAAGCGTGCCTGCGGGTGAAACCGTGAGGTGCAGACGAAAAATTTTGGCAGAGAGAATGCAATAAATCGTTCCTTTCGTGCATTCCCTTTATGACAGGAGCGGCGGAAATATGCTGATTTTGGATGTGATCACAACCGAATCCCGGCAGCGGTTGGAAGAGAACGCCTTGGATAGGCTGCTGCAGGGCGTGGCCGGGGAGATCGGGACGCCTTGGCAGAGCTGTATGGCCGTGCCCGGACGGCAGTCTATGCATTGGCGCTTTCCTATTTGAAAAACCCGACGGAGGCTGAGGACGTGACCCAGGATACGTTTGTCCAGATCTGGGAAAAGGCCCGGCTTACCGCAGCGAAGGAAAGGCGTTGGCCTGGATAATGACTATCGCCCGCAATCTGGCACTGATGCGGCTGCGCAGGCAGCAGCGTGCCGGCGACCTCACCGAAGAAGAGTGGATGGCTCTGCCCGATGAGGGCAGGGGACTGAAGCCACGAAGAGCGGATGCTGCTGCACAGCGCTGTGGCGGCATTGTCCGAACAGGAGCGGCAGATCGTTCTTCTTTATGCCGTCACCGGCTGGAAGCACCGGAAATCGCTGCGCTGCTGCAGATGCCTTTTGCCCACGGTCTTGTCCAAATATCACCGCGCGCTGAAAAAATTAAAAACGCACTGGAAAGAGAGGATGCCCTATGACAGAACAGGAAATGATACGCCATCTGCACAGCGCCATTGAACACGCCGCGCCGGATGCGGTGGGCGACGTTCTCCCGCTGCGGTGCGCAGAAAGGAACGGAGGATATGACACAACAGGAACGCCCGGTAAAAAACCGCAGGACGCGCCGCATGGCGCCGTGGCTGGCTGCCGCGTGCCTTGCGCTGATAATCGCCGGGGAGGCATGCAGTATACGCAGTCCCATCTGGTGCGGAGCATTATTTCCGTGGATGTAAAACCCCAGTGTGGAATTGAAGCTAAACGCTAAATCCCGTGTCATTTCCGCTGTTGCCCTCAACCGTGACGGCGAGGAGATTCTGGAGGGGCTGAAGCTCGAAGGGGCTGACGCCAATGTGGCTGTCAATGCCCTGATTGGTTCGTTGCTGCAGCACGGGTATGTGGACGAATTGGCCAATTCGATCCTGATTTCCGTGGAGGATGGCGACAGCGTTCGCGGCGCGGCGCTGCAGCAGGAGCTGACTACAGAGGTGGAAGCGATTTTGGATGCGGCATCCTCAATGCCGCGATTCTGACCCAAAGCGTGGAGGAAAACGAAGCGCTGCGTCAGCAGGCGGATGAATATGGTATTTCCTTGGGCAAGGCTCAGCTGATTGAGACGCTGGTACAGAGCAGCGACCATTTGACATTTGCTGCGTTGGCAGGCCTGAGCGTCAATGAGCTGAATTTGCTGGCGTCCAATACGAGTATGGTGCTGCCGGAAACGGTGCAGACCAGCGGAAAGGCCAGCGACAGCGCCTATATCGGCGCAGAAGCGGCCAAAACAGCTGCATTCCGGCACGCCGGCGTTTCGGAGAATCAAGTCAGCGCTCTGGAAGTGGACTTTGACTATGAAGACGGCGTTATGGTCTACGAAGTGGAGTTTGCTGTTCAGGGAGTGGAGCATGATTGTGATGTGGATGCATCTACCGGCGCAATTGTGAAATACAAAACAGAGGGGATGCAGCAGACCACGGGGAACGATGGCACCTCTGCAGGCGGTACGGCAACGCAAGGAAAAGGCATCGGAAGTGCCGCAGCCAAAGAGGCGGCCCTCAAGCACGCCGGAGTCAGCGAAAGCCAGGTTTCGGGACTGCGTGTGGAAACGGATTGGGACGACGGCGTGCTGGAATATAAAGTGGAGTTTTTCTGCAACCGTACGGAGTATGAGTACGAGATCAACGGCGCAACGGGTGCGATCCTCAGCGTGGAACAGGATCAGGAGGACACGGCTTCATCCGGCGATGCTGGTGCGGCGGCCAACCACATCGGTATCGAGGCGGCAAAGACTGCGGCACTCCAGCATGCGGGTATTTCGGCCAAAGACGTATACGATCTGTCTGTGGAATCCGAACTGGATGACCGCATTCCCCATTATGAGGTGGAATTCAAATCCGGTGGCATAGAGTATGGTTACGAAATCGACGCATCTACCGGTGCGGTGCTGCAATATGAAAGGGAACAGGACGATTAAAACGATCAACGCGGCAGGATCATTACCTGCCGCGTTTTTTATACGCTGTAGCCTTTTATATGTATGCCGTTATACAAATACGAAATTAGCCAAGTAGAAAAGAAAGAAGGTGTGTGCCGGGTAAAAGAAATAGAAAAAAATATTTCAGGCCCGGGCCTTTTTTGCCGTTGTAACGCAGCATCAGCGGAAGGGCGAACAGCATCATCCACTGGGTAACCGGGCCGCCGTTGATCATTTCGCTGCTAAACTGGCTGATGCTGAACAGAATGTATACCACGGACAGCAGCTCGGTTTTTTTCCCGCAGAAAATACAGGGCGACGCCCAGGGCAATAAAAAGCCGGTCCATATTCGTTCAGCGCCAGATTCGGGACGATCCCTGTCAGCAAATCGCCGTTCAGCTGCCGGGTGAAAGGGAGGATGTTGGGGAGCAGGAAATAAAAGACCTGGGCGGCGGCGATGGCACCCAGCAGAAAAAGCCGTGTTTACGATTGCGCTGGAACCCTTCGATGGTGCTGATGAGTAGACACACAAGGAACAGAGATAAAAAATATTATGGTTTCCATATCCGTTTGGGGTGGGAAACAGCTTGTCCAGGGTGTAGCTGAAAATTGTCATGCCGATGCTGAGAAGATACAGGCGCAGAAGGTGGAGTTTCCGATTCCTGGTGTAATGATAGCCCCAGACCATGCAGAACAGAAACAGCGGATACGAAATGCGGCCGATACAGCCCAGCCAGGGCGGTGCGGCTTCGAAATAAAACCGATGTGATCCAAAACCATGCACACCAGCGCAATGCATTTGAGATGAAATATACCATAGGTTCCACTTCCTTCCGCTCCATGCCACAAACAGTATAGCAGCGTGGGTACGGCGTACAAGTGGTGCAGCGCAATCCTAAAAAGGTCCTTAAAAAATCTTTTTTCCTTTCTAAAAAAATAGCCGGCAGCGAGAACTGCCGGCTGTTTTTGTTGTTTACGATTGCCCGCTGGAGCAGGTTGTAGATGATTTGCGCAGCTTCGGCGCGGGAAGCAGTAGCGTCGGGCAGGAGCTTTCTGCCGTTGCCCTCCACAATTCCGCGCTCTACACACCAAGACAAAGCCTGGACGGCCCAGGAAGCGACCATTTCCCGATCGCTGTAAGGAGCCAGGGCGGTGTCGGGATCTTCGGCAAAGCCATCGCTGGCATTGTAGATCAGGCAACACAGTTCCTGCCGGGTGATGGGTTGCTCCGGACGAAAACAGATTGTCGTCGCCTCCCTGCGCAATACCGCGCTGTTTC